>TARA_R110000803_G_scaffold6296_4_pt1 | contig 10212 bp, 10 predicted proteins | sample TARA_R110000803 | Tara Oceans TARA_R110000803 (sample SAMEA4397772) | marine metagenome | biome: Polar Biome; feature: [SRF] surface water layer (ENVO:00010504); material: water (ENVO:00002006), including particulate matter (ENVO:01000060) such as... | depth 5 m | reverse complement strand
GAAGCTGCAATCTTAGCTACAAGAGTTGTGGTTGCTGTTCCTTCAGGCTTCGCTCCCCATATACCTGCCATACCCGCGTATGTAGATATCGTGGCTTGCGCTACTGCCAAAGCTTTCCCATCAGCAGTATCCTTACCTGCTAATGCAGAGAATGCTCCCAAAGCAGAACCTACTTGATTAAGAGTATCTATCTTTGCATCTGCCTCTGCTTTTGCTATGACACTTGCTGCCATAGAATTAGCCTTTAGCATTTTTAAACGCTCTGCTTCACTTAATGACTCATCATCTAATAATTCTTGACGTCTGTCAGCAAGTAGTTGTTTTTTCTGTTCAAATGAATTTGTTGCATCATCAATCTCTAATTGTCTTTCGTCAATCTTTCTCTGCTTCTCTTGAGCTTCTAGTGAGATTTCATTCTGTCTAAATTCCTCCTTACGAGCGTCCAACTCTATTTGAGCATCAACATACGCTTGAGTTCCTTCTTTAAAAGAATCTCTCTTTTCCGTAAGCCTAGTCTCTTCTGCCTTTGCTTCATCTTTATTAATACTTAGCAATGTAGCGAGTCTTAATTCTAAATCAGTAATTTGCTCGGCTGCGAATCTTCTCTTATCGAAAGCCAAAGTTGTATCTGCCTCTGCTAGAGCGTTTGTTAATTCAATCTCTTCTTTAAGCAATGCTACTGCATTAACTTTCTGTTCAGACCTAAACCCTTCTATTTGTGCTAGTACACCCTTCTTATTTGTCTCTGCATTTATTAATGCAATGTAATTCTCTTGATTCTTATTAGCTTTATATTGAGCTGCTGCACTTGCTACTTGCAAATCTGCTTGTCTCAATTGTGCTTTTTCAGACTTCTCTAGAATTTTACCTAGTTCGTCATTAGCTTTTTTACGCTCCTCTATACTTAATGACTCGTCATCTCGTATCTGTCTTTGCTTCTCAGCAAGTCTATCATACTCTTCAACCAAGCCTGCTTGTTTAGCAGCTGCTACTTCAGCACTGTTGCCTAATTTGGTCATGTTAGAAGCTGTGTCAAGTAGTTCACTAGGACTAATCTTTCCTAATTCTGTCACTACTGCACCTACTGCTCCTACGACATTTGAAATACCATTTCCAACAGTCTCTCCTATGTCCCCAAACGCTGTCAAAGTCTCTGTAGCCAAATCAACGTACTCGTCTTTAAGGTCTACTAAGTTCTGCTTAGCCTTCTCTACAGACTCATCGTCTCCAAATACTGACTCATAAGCCAATTGTAATCCAGCAAATCCTGTTTGTAGATTTAGTAAAACAAGTTGAAATGGTGCTAATGCTATCTTTATGACATTCTCAACAACACTTATCAATCCATCAAGTCCTCCACTCATATCTCCCATAGCATCATATGCATTACCTAATGCATCTGTTACTGCTGAGAAAGCTACTTGTATAAAGTTGGTTGCAGTTTCAAGTGCATCCAATACCTTCTGATTCTTCCTCATTACCTCAAACACTGTGGCAAGTACTGCTGCCAACAAGGCTAGTGGTGATGCTTTAATCGCTGTACCAATTCCTTTGATACCCTTCTTAAAGAGGTCAAGTCCTTTCTTGGCTTTGCCTCCAGACTCTCCAACTGCCTCTGTTTGGTCTTTGGCTTTGTCTGCCTTATCTCCTAACTTATCTAGTTCGCTTCCAACTTTCTTGATACCTTTTATGGCACCCTTCTCGTCTACCTTAATCGTATACTCTAATTCTTTAGACATCTGAGTTTTCTTTTAAATTGGTTAACCACCTTCTTGAAAGTGTTTGGATATTCATATTTTCCTTTGGCTATTTCAATAACTTCACTTTCATTGTAGAACTTGTCTACACTTAATATTTGAAATATATTCATATCGTTTATTTATTTTAGAAATACACAGAGAGACACAGAAGCTCTGTACGGGACTATCTATTTAAAATGATATACTTGTACCACTTTTGTATTTAAGTCCCGCAGAGAGCTTCTCTGTGTCTCTGTATGTATTATTGTTAATTATTCTATTCTAACCTACCTCAGCTGTTATTACTGTCGCGGGAACATCTATTTCGTTTATCAATTCTAGACTTCCCTCTCCTGTAAGCAGGTCAATTTTAATCTTATTTATACTGTACTTGTTAGTTCCTACTATCAACGTATCATTAAGACTATATGAATTAATGAATGATGGAGGTAGTTGTACTTTAAAATGAGATATTCTAGAGGTCTTTTCGTATAGACTCCTTAAATAATCCTCATAATTATTTTGATACAACCCTGCTATCCATACATCACTAGGTAATCCATTGTGATATTCATATTCATCATATGCTTGTCCTCCATCAAAACTAATTGAGTTGAACTTGCTATATGGATTCATAGGAATTGACCCGTCTCTTCTATATCTACTAGCCATTATCCCTGAGGGGTTCCACCAAACTGAAGTATTCTGAACTCCTATTTGTACACTAGACTCCGTTAATGGAGAATCCGATACATGCACATTGTCATTTAGACTCGTAGCTCCTTCTTGAACTACAACAAATTTCCTTCCTCCAGCATCAGAACCATGTATTCCGGCTGTATTTCCTCTGTTTGTAACTCCTGATTCTAACCTACCTCCTATGTCTCCAATAGACGTTGGGTTAGTTGAAGTGGCTGTAAATGTGGATGTCGTATCTACACGCTTACCATAAAATATGATAGGCTTGGTTTTTAAAGCATCTAGTTGGTCATCAATACAATTACCGATTACCATGTCTGTTATCAATCCCCCTACACTCGTACTATGTATTCCACCCGTCCAAGTCTGTGTATCATCTACGGGAAGAGCTATATTCTCAAACATCATGCGAGCAAATGGAGACTCTATAGTATAGTCTTTACCATCTACTACTTCACTTGCATCTGTTGTCTCTAAGTCTTCTAGGAATGATTCCCTTGATATCTTTATGTCTCCATATTGAACACTAGCTGTATTTGAATTGAAGTTTTTAGTCAATACATCCTCAGGCTCTTGGTGTTTCATATCTACATTTTTGTATATGAATCCATTCGATACTCTATGAGAATCAATATCCACATATTGTGTTATGTCTATATCCTGACCACCTGCATAATAATCCCTTAAAGGAAGTACTTGTATTACTCCCTCAGAGTCTATATAAGACGTTAAGTTAAGTACTTTGAATACTCCTAACAAAAGGTCAATCAACTTCATCCTAGGGGAGTATATGCCAATATTAATAAAAGCATTGTTTGGTACGTCTACAAAATCCACAATTGGATAGTTGTATAGGTTTCCGCCAGGAACAGAGATATAAGTAGTAGTTGGTACAGGCATAGCTTGTGGCGTATGTGTTGCCTTCTTATACTGAAACAATAATTTTAATGAGTCGATATCGTCATATGAATTAATTGTTACAGAGAATTCTATATCCTTCCCTACCTCTACATTGTTATAGTAATATATTTCATTACCCCAATCTCCATCCATTGCAGCAGTTCCTGTCGATATTTGATAAGCGTTGTCTCCATCATAGGTTCCTACGTGACTCTGATCAAATCTTCTTTCTCTCAACACTACCTTATTCCCTGATGCATCTCTATAGAACTTTTGTATCTTGATATTCATTGGGGGAACGTTTGTCTCCGTACTAACCCAATTCAAATATCCATTCAACCTTGTATATTGTACATCAAAGAAATCATTGTCCACTGACAAGCCTGTTGTTGTATATCTATTGTATGATGCATGGTCTTGAAATTGAAACGTTCCGGGTTGTAGAGATGCTTCTGTAGTATATTCTACTACATTACCTGCTCCTTGAGAAACGCTACTAGCGTTACCTGAATTTGAATTAAATGCACTACTACTGTTTTTTACTTCTGTCTTTTCTCTTTCTCCATTGAAGAACATATACATTTGGTCCAACTCTTCCATGTGATAAAAATCACTAGAGAAGTTTAACCCGTACTTATCTCCCAACATCTTAATCAACATCCCCACCTTAACGCTAGGGTTGTAGTCATCTATTGTTATTGGGACGTGCCTCCAAGGTCTTAAATCTGGCTTTCCATCAATAGTGAATTCTTCATAACGCATATCTATAGTATTACTAATAGGACTACTAACGCCACCACTCCTGAAAAATAAATTAGACCCTGTAAACTTAGTAAGGGAGAAGCTGTATGAGTTGTTGTTAGGTAGTGCTCCGTTTGCAAAATTTAGATTAGGATGATATGGAGTAGCCACTACCTTTCCCTTTGAAAAGATAGGAGCGAAGATTACTTCGGGGTACAAATCATACCCGTCCTTATCTGTCTGTGCTACACCATCTTTGTATAGACCTACTCGTATTGCTGCATTTCTATTAGTCTTTGTGTCTGGGAATCGTAGGTCTGTAAAGTCTAAGTCAGATATCTCATCGTTTTGTAGGATGTCTTTTAACGACGTTACTAATCCTTGGAATGTTACTTTATAGTAAGAGGGCTTATTGTTCCTTAAACCTACGTCTAAGAGTCTCAGATAGCCTTCTTTGTAATCTACTCCTCCTACTTTTATGAGAGACTTAGTCTTTAGCCTACCATCAAATCCATTATCAATGTTTAAATTATAATAATGTTTGAACAATTTGTTGTTCTCAAATGATGCAGGGACCTTAAAGTCTCTACTAAATGTATTGAATATCTTTGAGATGTCCTTTACATCTTGGATGCTATCTTCTATTTGAATCTTCTCGTCATCAAATATATCTATAGACACATAGTCTCCATCTGTATTCTGTATATATAATTCTATATTGTTCATATTGTCTCTATGTTATGTTAAAGAGACCTCATCTTATTAAATGCATATTCAAAACTAATCGTATAATTGATTGCTTTGTCTGTATTGCTATCCTTAAAATTGAAGCCACTTGATTTTATTATTATCGGAAGCGTTCTTCCATTCTCTGTAACCCACACGTTGTTGGATTGCATAAGCTCTTCAAACACTACGTTATTATTTTCAGGATAGAAACCACTATTTATAGTATGCGTTTCATTAACACTCTCTATATTTTTCACTGTGGTTGGTCTATATGCTCCACCACCTACTAGCTTGTTTCTTCTGTTCCATGTATCGGACTTTACACTAAGAGCTCTTCTCTTGTTTGCAAAGAACCATACGTCTTGAAACGCTCCTTGTTTGTTAACGAAGGTTAGCTTGGTGTCTTGATATTTGTCTTGACAGATGTTGCTAACGTGTATACGGTCCTCTTGTAGGTTGTCGTATGTTATTCTAATCAAGTCTATCTCTTGTCCTACAGGACTACTTACGTAGATAATCTGCTCGTTACTTAATTCACTCTCTAGTACTGCTATAGACTCTACATCTACAACTCCTATGGACATTATGTAACTTAGTACTCCCGTTCTCAATAGAGGAATAGATACTCTTTCCCCATCTGGGTTTAGTATAGTTCTATTTGACATTCTAATTATATCACCTTGTTGAACACCTTCAGATGTCTCTCCTAGTGGTACAGGCTCTGTACAATCATATCCATCTACTGCTAAGTAGTGTTCGCTTGCTAGTATTGTTTCTACACCCGATACTGTTTTAGTAAGTTGTATATCTACCCACATAGCATTATTTGAGTTCTTTGTATCCTCAAGCTCACTCTCTATGTAATCTTTAATCAAAGGAGCTAGGTCAAATGATACTGCTTTATCTGTACCACTCTTTACTGAACTACCCTTTAGTGTATATGTAGTAGCTGCCGTTCTATCATTGCTGACATCTAATGCAACACCTTCTATTGCTGTATTACCTTGAGTACCTGAATAAATCCACATCTTCAGAGTAACGCTTTCTAATATTGGAAGAATTGTTGTGCTATTCCATACACTGTTTACGTTTATTATATTATCTATTTGTGCCATTTTCTATGTCTTTATAAAATTCCTCGTGAAGAGCGTTAAGTTTATCTTCTAGCTCTAGTGTATATTGTTCATATGGTTTGGTTAAAAAGAGAGATGGTTTGATACCATGCTGTTTGATACTCCTCTTTATTGCAAACTCTGCTTTAGGATTGATACCATTTTTTCCCATCCATGCTTTAATGGACCTATCTCCTCCTATCATCTTCTTGTTGTTCTTAAACTTGAAGCCTCCTTTGGATTTGTGAACTGTTCTCTTCCTACCTTGATAGCCTGCATCTCCTACTCCTGTAACCCCTTGGTCTTGGAATACTCCATACTCAGCCATTATCATCTCTACCTTGCCTTTGTTTAGCTTGTAGTCAATACTATTCTTTAAATTACCATCCTTAAGATTTTGTTGAGCTCTTACTTTAATTGTCTCTCCAGCCTCTTTAAGGATTTCATTTATTCTATCTTGTAGAGCTGCCATATTAACAACCTACTTGCATATCTTGGATTACTTGTACATCGAATGTTACTTCCCACCCTGCTACATCATCTTCGAAGCGATGCGTGAATGAACTCATTGATGGTTCTCCTATTAGTTGATACCCTTGGTTTCTTAAATTGAATCTCTTTAACAACATCATTGCTCTAGATATTACTGCCATCTGTGTGTTTAGTATATCCATTTGATTATCGTTGCCATTGAAATGGTCTGTTGTACTTTCTTTTGTATAGTCTATTATATCCATACAGTATAGTGTCATATTGAATTCGAACACTTGTTCTTTAATGTCTACGTTGTTCACTATGAAGTGACTCAATGGAAACATAGTTGTCTTGTCTGTTGCAACATTATGAATATCTCCATAGGTTACTTGTGATACATTATTGTCTTCCAATAGTATATCCTTTAACTTCTCAGTCATGTTGTAAAATGTTGAAGCTTTGCTCATATCTTATCTTATTAGTTATTTTAAAGCGTTCTGCTACACTATCTTTTTCAAATGATGTATTTGTACCACTTGTAAAAGAAAGTCCCGCAGAACGTCTCCTATTGATTATTATCGTCTGTTTGCTAGTTGATTCTCTAGTCTTGCCTTTGCTACGTTGTTTGCTAAATACATATATGCAACATGAAGGCTTAGTGTTGTTATTTCGTCAAACCGTCTAACGTCTCCCTGAGCGAGTGCAAACAACTGGTCATAGTCTCCCCATGTTCGTTGGTAATTGCTACTTGCGTCTGTTGCTTGTTGTGAGCTACCACCCGCTCCAAATAGTTCGGGATAGCGTTCAGTAATGCTTTTGTTAAACGATAAAAAAAAAGTTGGGCTCCTAGTACTATGTCTAATGGCATATGTTCCATTACGTCTCTATGTTCACTTGTTCCATTGTACTGTTGTATAGAGTATTGCTTCCTATTGTTTTTCTTATCGATAGGTCTAAATAATACACTCATTGCTAAATGCATTGTGCTCCAATCTCCTAGGTAGGTAGTCATGTCTTTGTTCTCCCCATATGTTATCTCCTCTAGGTTAGGTATCATTCCATACTCTACTTGATTTAGTTTAAACCTTTGTATCAATTGATGGTTATCATTTGTCTTTGATAGTACTTCACTTAATGTAAGTAGTACTTCCTCGTATACTCCATTGGGAAGTCGTAGGACCTCATCTGATGATATATTACAGAAGATACTTACTAAGTCCTCGTTTGTTATATTGTCTCCCTTAGAAGCCATCTTCTGATATTGCTTCAGTGTTATCTCTCCTAGGTGTGTTGGTACTTTGATTTTATGTTTCATATTGTTTTGTTTTTTTATTGTTAGCTTTTTTGTTTAGAACTCATTCAAGGATTCGAACCTTTGCTTGCCTAATTCACATGAGTTGTTTTAAAGCGTTGTACGGGACTATCTTTTCTAAGTGGATATAGTATATCACTTTTGTATTAAAGTCCCGTAGAAAGCTTCTGTGTAGTTTATATGACATGATACTCTCCTGTATCTCTATCGTTGTTTAAATATGTAGCTGCATACCTCCATGCATCTATCAAGTGGTTGAAGTCATCCATTGGTACTCCATCCTTTTTTCCTAACCATGCGTAGTTGTTTAGCTCCTCTATTAATTCTTTACTAGATGGGTCTACAATTACATCGAACTGTTTGATGAGGTTGATTCCAAATACTATTGAACCTGCTCCCTTCTTACACCTCTCTATATTCTGACCCTTGTCTTGTAACTCTTCTATCAATCTTCCCTCTGCTAAGTCTCCTATGATTATAGTATCCCCTGCTGCTTGTTTATTTAATTGATAGATTTCATTTGTCTTAAGACCATGTGCATACATATGTTGTTTGACATACATTAGCTGATTATCGAAATCAATCGAAACCTCAACTAGTGTTGTAGCATCCTTACTGAATCCATAATCTTGTCCGAAGCAGTGTGCATCCAATTGCTTGAACTCCCCTAGCTTCCAATCTGTGAAGATGACTCCCTTGGCTTTGTTCAACCATGCTCCTAAGAATCTGTTGTTGTACTCCTCGGGTCTTCTTTGTTTTAATTTGTTAGCTTTATCTATCCATGATTGTGCTAAGTTGTCTATGTTGTCTAGGTAGGTAGTGTGTATATAGTTTACTCCATTAGTATCTATACTCTCCCCTCCATTGATTCCATTCTGTATGAAGAACCTATCGTATATCCAATGACTCCTTGTTGTTGGATTCATTATTAGTATTACCCTGTTCTGATTCACTAGGGTTCTTACACTCTCGTCTATCACATCGAATACATCTTGGTCTACTAACTCCTCTGCCTCATCTAACACCCAAGTGGTTACTCCCTCTATAGATTTTAGATTAGCTGTTTGCAATCCACTAGATGCTTTGATTCCTCTGAATAGTATCTTACTACCCGTTATCTTATTCACTATCTCTGTATCCGTTATGTGGAAGTTGTCGTTTAATTCCAACAGCTCTATCTTACTTGTGAATTCAGGTATGATACTTATCCTAGCCGATGTCATTGTATATCGTGTGAACAATATAGTGTGTCCTCTCTCGTAGGTAAGTAGTAGTAGGTTTAAACATATGGCGAATGATTTACCTGATGCTCTCCCTCCCGTTACTATATGATACCTACTCTTGGATTCTCTTAGTGTCTGATATTTGTGGTTGATTTTTATCTCCTTGCTCATTTGTATAGTTTAAGTTAAATCCTAATTGTTGAATCCCCTTAGTTTCTATTACACTGTCTACTGACTTGAGGCTTGGTAATATCTTATCACTCAGCTTTAATAAGAAGTTGGCTCTATCTTTAGGTTCCATCTTCTCTACATCCTTAATCAATTGTGGTAGGCTTGCTGTTAATAGAGCCTGGAATGCATTCTTTATTTGATGAGTTGATTTATTGGCTGACCCTTTTGGTCGACCTGGTGATTTCTTATCTCCTTTTTTTATTGGCATAATTTCTATATATTATTATATTATATTAAGCCATTGATACCCAACTAATTAAAGCTAGGTACCTAAAGGCTTTGTTGTATGTTATTATTTTGGCTCATCCTCCTTATGGATTGCCTTTAGTATTGCTTGCATCTGCATTGATAATCTTACTACCATCTTCTCTAGTACTTCTAGTCTTTCGTTGGTTGTTTGTTTCTTTACCTGTCTTCTATTGTTTACCATCTTGTTGTTGTTTTATTTATTGTTAGCTTTTTTTAAACCATGTCCATACCTTGGATAGTTCATCATCGTATTTATCCTCTGCTTCTTCCTCTGTTTTGTACTCACCTATTACAGTAAATTTACCTTCGAAATATAGCTGAGCTACGTACTTGTTATTTATCTTCCTTACTCCGTTGAATTGTTCCATTATTTATATACAAATTGTGTATGATTTATAGCTCTACCATTAAGCATTGAGCTTAGATGTCCTGTGCTTATTCCTAAGAGTTCTGCTACATCCTTTGCCTTACTATACTCCTCTAGGGTATCCTCATTGATTATAGTCTTCTGACTCCCATGTGTTGGGTTAGGTGTGTAGTACTTGTTCTCTATTGCTTTATGGAATGTATTGTTTACTTTGCTCTTCTTGTTCTTCTTCTTCTTCTTCTTCTTTTTCTTGAGCGACTTGTATTTTTTTAAGTCCATTGGACAGATGATTGGGTGAGTTCCATTATCTAGAACTACTCCACATCCTACTGCACTCTTCTTTCCTCCTGCTGCATACTTAACTGCATACGCTTTATCGTTTACTCCACTCCCTACTGCCATAGCAAATATGTTATGACTCATTCCGAAGTTGTAC
>TARA_R110000803_G_scaffold196714_9_pt1 | contig 10217 bp, 1 predicted proteins | sample TARA_R110000803 | Tara Oceans TARA_R110000803 (sample SAMEA4397772) | marine metagenome | biome: Polar Biome; feature: [SRF] surface water layer (ENVO:00010504); material: water (ENVO:00002006), including particulate matter (ENVO:01000060) such as... | depth 5 m | reverse complement strand
AAGTCAGAAGGATAATGCATTAATAGTGGCAAATATTAAAGGATCTAATTTTGATGTTCAGGCAAGGTTGACAGAACTTGGAGAATCTTTTAATCCAAATACTAAACGTTTTAATTCTGCATTACAAGAAGATACTTCCCTTACTACTGATTTAGACAAAGCTTTTAATTCCAATTTTAATAAAGATGCGCATTGGGATAAAGCATGGCATGATAATTTTCAATTTAAGTTTCAAGCTGATGGTTTAAGACTCGGTGGTCAAGGACCAAACATTACTTATAACTTTCATCTTGAACCGTTTTTAATAGATAATGAAGCAGCTCCAGACTTTGCTAACTTAAATCACATTAGTAATGTAGCTGTTGATTTAAACGATGGTTATGGAAATTATGCAAATAATACTTGGGATTCAAATGCCTCTCCTTTTATTTCAGGTTTACTTAGGGGATATAAACGTGGTGAAACTTATAGATTTGGAATTGTATTTTACAGTAAAAAAGGCGAAGCTTCTTTTGTAGAATATATTGGTGATATTAAATTTCCAGATATTTCAGATGATGATTCTGTAGCTAATGATTCAAGTACTACTTACTTTCCTTTAAGTATAGAAACTAATGATAATTATCCTACATCAGTAGATACTACTGCATATGCAATGGGAATAGAATTTAATATTGATTTCTCAACATGTCCTAATTTCTTAACTGAAATAGATAGTTATCAAATAGTGCGTCTTAAACGTAGTGTTTCTGATTCACATAGAGTTTGTTCTGGAATAATGAAAATAGGGATGAAGATAGATATCACTTCTGATTCTGGAGGTGGGGGTTTACCTGCACCTTCAGGAGGATACAATCTTTCAGGGCCTAATGACAGTACTGATATTTTACACTTATTTCCTTATCATCTAAATAGGAATACTGATGATGACGAAAGTGGGCCAGGCTTTGGTGTTAACGGTAACTTTACTACTCTGAATAATAATAATATTGCAGGAGTTCCGTTTGATGCATTCGGGTCTTATATGACTTTTAATTCTCCTGATGTATCTTTTGATTTTGAAGGAATTAATAGTGCAGTTACTCCAGGATCATGCTTACTTATGACAGGTAGATATGGGCAATATTATTCTAGTATTGATACTCCAGATGCAGGATCTCCTTGGTCCTTTAATAGTAATACTATTTTAGAATCTCCACAAAGAAAATCTTTTGATATAGTACATGCTGCACCAGCTACTAGTGAAACTCTAGGAGCTTATATGGAAGACCATAGACGTAAGTTACGTTCTGTAGGTCAAGTAGATAAGAGTACTTCTCTTAAGGCTATTGAATATATTAAACAATGGAGGGGTGTAAATAGAATAACATTTTCTGACAATAGACGATTAGATCCTGAAATGCAAAACGATTTAGATAGAAATCTAGGACCGTATAGTGGATTTACTGATGCAGGTGTTGTAGGAAGTTATTACTTTAGAAATTTTTATGCTTACCTAGGAAATACTTTACCTGGTCTAAACGATCATAGTGATAGTGGACAAACATTTACTTCTGCATTCCATAAAGGAGCATCAGGGTTTACAGGTTCAATAAAATTAATTGATACTGATCCTTTAGATAGTACAAACCCTTTGCCTACTGTATCAGCAAAACATTTTTTTAGTACAGGTGTAGGTGCAGGTACAGGTCCTGTAAGATCTGTTTCAAACATTGCACCAATTAATGGTACAGCAGCTAATGAAGATTTAACAAGTACTCCAATTTTAGATATACTTGTACCTAGACAAGAAGTATATGGAGGTTTTACGCAAGATGCATTAGAAAGTAATATTTTTATGCCTGCTTCTCCAGTAATTGATAAAGTAAATACTAATCCTAAAGTTTATGGAGGTGATATTTTCTTAAACATGTTTACTTTTCAAGAAAGCGCAGGATTTTTGTGGGATAAATTCTATCAAAATGCTGTGTCAGGTACTATTGAACAAGAATTTGATAATAATAGAACTTCTACTATTAGTATGGTTACAGAGTCACGAGTAAACATAGCTCTATCATATGGTGCTACTACAAAGACTGATGTAGAATTTGAAGTAGGTGGAAGTGTAGAAAGTACTATCTGGAGACAAGAAACTGATAATACTAAAAGTAGTTTTGGTAAAAAAGTTGTAGGAACAGATCACTACAATATGTATACTGATACTTACAATGAAGCGTACTCAATAGAATCTGACGATTTAGCATTTTTTACTAAGCCTAGTTCACTTGATGAAACATGTAACGTAAATGATGTTAGGGCATATATTTCAAATTTAAAAATTAATTCAGAATCAGTTGATTCATGGACTAAGTTTGGAATAAATAATTACTATGATGTTGATGACTATGGGCCAATTAATAAAATAGTAAATAGTGTAGATGAAATATTCTTCTTCCAAGATAAAGCGGTTGGTCAGTATTCCATTAACCCTAGAGCAGTCACTACTACTGCTGATGGTATTCCAACAGAATTAGGTTCATCTAAAGGTTTTCAGGATCATAAGTATATTACTAATAGCTATGGATGTATTCATCAATGGGCTGTGCAAGTAACAGATGCTGGTATATACTATTGGGATGGTCTTCATAAAAAAATATTCCTTATTGGCGGTCAAGGTGGGAACCGTCCTCTTTCTGAAGTAAAAGGAATGCATGGTTTCCTTAAAGATTTACAAGGAGATATTTCTTTACGTAAAGAAAATGGTGGAGATAATCCAATCCTTGGTAAAGGAGTACATATAGTAAAAGATTTGGTAAATAATGAAGTGTTATTTACATTCCATGGAATATGGCAAGCATTTAATTTAGAATCTAATACTTTATATTCACAAGGTCAAATTGTTTTTTATGATAAAAAATATTATATTATTACAGTAACATATACTAGTCTTGATACTAAAGATATTAATCTACTTTTACAGGAACTTTATGCTAATGCGATACTTACTACTACGTTACCTACTACTACATTAACATTAGTATTTGATGAACTTGCTGGTCAATTTTCATCAAGATATAGTGCTACACCGCCTTTGTATATTGAGAATGGAGATATTTTATTATCTACAAATCCAAATACAAGAAATGAAGTATATAAACATAATTCAGGAAATTATGGTGAATTTTATAATAATAAAGAAGAAGCATTTATTAAACTAGTTTTAAATAAAGATGCTGATGTTAACAAGATTCTTCGGTTCATAGAATTTAATTCTATTGTTAAAGATGATCAAAATAATATAAATAGAGCTCAGACTATTACTGGATTTCAAGTAACGACTGAATATCAAGATACTGGAAAGGTTACATTTTCTTCTGGTAGAATTAAACGTAAATTTGATAAATGGAGATTAAAGATTCCACGCGATCAAAATAATGGAAGCACAGATCGTTTGAGAAGTACTCATTTTATATTAACTTTATATTTTGACAATACTTATAATCGAGAAATTATTTTAAATAGAATTATTCATCATTACGATATTCAAATGTACTAATGGCTAATAAGAAAGTAGATAAAAAAAGTATTATGGGATACCGAGATGATTCTCAGTATCGTAATGAGCCATTCATTGATATTAATACGCCTACTGGTTTTATTGATATGTCAAAAACAGGAATGCCTTTATTAGCAAATGGGCAACTTCTTCCACCTTACTCAGGACAACATGATATGGGGACTACTAAAGTAAGAGAAGTTCCGTTTGCAAATGGTGGATCTATGGAATCTATTGATGAACCTAAGAAACCTGTTAATAAGAAAAAGAAAAAAGTTGAAGATGCTCTACTAAAATATATGAATGAGTATGGAATCACTAATCCTTATATGCAACAAGCTCTAATGGGTGTAGTAATGGCAGAAGGAGGGATAAGTGGTAAATCTGAAAATTCATGGAGAGATACTCCTAATGATCGAATAAGAAAATATTTTGGAGCAAGAGTAGCTGATACTACTGATTCACAACTGACTAAGTTAAAGAAAAATGATGCAGAATTCTTTGATAAAATCTATGGCCCTGAGGCAATGGATTTTTATAAGAATACTCAAGGTTGGGACCCAGGTAACAATGAAAAAGGAGATGGTAATAAATATAGAGGACGAGGATTAAATCAATTAACTTTTAAAAGTTCTTATCTTAGAATGCAAAAGGATTTAAAAAAGCGTGGATACGACTATGATTTAGTAGGACATCCTGAATTATTAGATACTGATACTGATTTACAAGCACTTGTTGCTGTTAATTTTTTAGAAAGACGACTTTCTCAAATTCCTAAATTAGTAAAAAATAACTTTACTACTTATGGAAACCTTGATGGGTACCAAAATTATAATGACAACATTACTAGTTTTGAAGATGCTTCTTATTTATTAACCAGAGCTAATGCTGGATGGGGTAAAAAAGTAATGCCTGAAATACACGATAAGAAATTAAAAGCTGCAAAGAATTATAAGTGGGACACTGATTATACAGCCCTTGCTGATTATAAAGAAAATCAAAGACTTGCTGCTGAAGCTAAAGAATACAACCGTGTAATGGATAGTAGATCCTCTGTTCCTGTTGATCCAACAAATCTTTATCAAGCTCCTTCAGGACCTCGTCAAGAAGAGTATTTTGACCAAGACCGAATGGATGGCGTAATGAAATCTAAACTTGCATACGCAAATGAGTTTGGTAATCCTGCAGCTAAAAGAATGGTTGCGCCTACTGATCAACCTTATAATTTTGATAATGGTAATACAGGAACTCATTTTATGAGTAGCATGGACAATTATGCTGTACCTCAAATTCAAAATGAAAATGGTCAATTACAATTAGGTAACTACGGGCCTCAAAGTAATGAGGCTATTCGTTTTGATAACAATCAAGATGCTGAGCATTTTGCTAAAGGTTATGAAGACATTAATGGAAATAATCAAGGTTATAAAAAAATAGCACCTGCATTTAATAAATACGGTGGTGGATTAGGAGTACCTAAAAATATACCTACTTGGAATTACCCTTCACAAGGAGCAGACATTTATAGAGATACTACTGAGATACCACCTGCAGTGTTTGCAACAGGAGGAGCAATGTCGGTTTCTGAAGATCCCCCTAATAAAAATAATGTCTTAATAGGTTATATGAACGAGTATGGCATTACTAATCCGTACATGCAAAGAGCAATGATGGGTATTATTATGTCAGAAGGTGGAGTAGATGGTGTACCTGAAGATATGTATTATAGTAAAGAAAGATTGCCTGAAGTATGGGGGAAGTTTTCTAAAACAGGTAAGAAAGTAGCCAAAGGTCAAGGTAAATATAATTATAATTCACTAGCCACTAAGTATGAAAAAAGTCCTGAGGAATTAGGTAACTTTATATATGGGAATAGATTAGGTAATAATAATAATAATGGTTACAAATATAGAGGAAGGGGACTAAATCAGTTAACTGGATATTATTCGTATAAAGAAGCGGGTGAAGAACTAGGTGTCGATTTAGTAAATAATCCTGAGTTATTAGACACTGATTCTGACTTACAAGCAGAAGTAGCAGTTATGTTTTTAGCTAAAAGAATTAATGAAGAACTTCCTAGATTAGTAAAAAGTAAACCTAATTCATATAAAAAAAGATTTTCTAAATATTTAGATTTTAATAATATTAATAATTTAGAAGATGCTAATTTTTTATTAACTAGTGCTAATGCAGGATTTGGAAACTTTCCTGCTAAAGAAACATTTGATAAAAGATTGAACTTTGCTAAAAATTATAAATTTGACGAAAAATTTGAAAAAATTAATAATTCTAAAGAGAAAGATTTAAATAAAGATTTAAATTCAAATCATATAGCAGAGTATCAAAAATTACCTGAAGCATCAAAAGACAAAATTAAAAACTCATCAAAAGAAATTAAGTTTGACATACTTGATGACTTATATAAAAAAAATAATATATTACTTCAAAGTAATAAAAGTAATAAAGATATTACCCAGTATTCTGCTGGAGTAGAACCAGAACATAATGTAGTCATTAAACCTAAAAATGAGTATATTGATAAATTAAATCTTACTATGGGAGCACCTAAAAAAACACCAGTATTTGGACAAGGACAATTATTTAAAACTAATGGAGGTCCAATGTATAATCAATATGGTACAGGAAATAAAAAAATGTATCAGTACAGTGATTCTGATGGTATGGATAATGGTACAGATAATGGTACAGAAATTAACTTTGATCAGTATTATACGACAAGAAACGGTAAAACAAAGTTAAATCAAAAACAACTTTTTGAAGATTATAATATGCCTAAACCTGACGATTTTACTGAAATGTATGACGGGCGTACCTGGGAAGAAATGCGTAGTGGTGAGAAAATGGCTGCCCTGTATTTTAGTAATGATCAAAAATTCCTTGACACCCATACAGGTAAATGGGTGCCCGCTAAAGGTACTCAGTTTGGAACAAAGCATGGGACACAAGGACAAGATTATACAGGTGAGTATAGTCCTGAAAGAAATGATAAAGCAGTATTTAAGCAGTCCGCTTTAACTAACCCTTTTACTGGTAAGAAAGTTTTTGTACCTACAAGTGCTATTAGACCTCAGTTAGGTCACGTAATACCTAACGAGAATAATGGTCCGATAAATAATCAGAATAAATATGGAGGTCCAATATATCAGTATGGTGATAACATGTACCAAAATGGGGGGAATTTTTTGAACGGATTAGGTGCAGGAGTTTATGGGCTTGCAGAAGGTGTACTTGATACTGTATCAATGGGACTTACTGATGGACTTACTGATAAAGGATATAATGCTTTATTTGATGAAGAGAATAGAGCTAATGACGGTATTCGAGGTATTACTAATACTCTTGGTGCTGCAACTACAGCTATTATAAATCCTGCTAGTGCAGGAGCTGCTGTAAAGCAAGGTACTAAAGGAATAAAGAAAACATTCGATGCTACAGGAAATGAAGACTTACAACAAGCAGGTAACATTGTTGAAACTGTTGGAGGAATTGCAGGAACTGCAGTAGGAGGAATGGATATAGGAAGTACTGGTGCAGATGTATCGCCTGCAATAGCAGGTGGCGCAGATAGTATTTTAAATAATGTTGGTAATCCAATTAATCAATTTGATCAAATTGGTAAATACGGTAATGACATGTATAATATGGGAATTAACGGATCAGCATATGCTCAATATGGTACAGGTCAATTAGCAAATGGAGGAAGTTTAAATGGTGGTATCCCTCCAACAGACCTACCTTATATTAATACGGTTTACAATGAGTATAACTTTAAAGATAAAGGATATACTTTTTACAAAATGCCTGAAGGTCACACGGTAATTATTGACCCAAAAACTAATGAGATAATCCACGGTGGAGACGTTAACTATGCAGCAGAGCCTGGAAAAGATAAAGCATATATCGATTCATATACTCCACCTTACAATGGTGCTCCTCAAATGAACGAAGGTCAGTTAGCAAATGGAGGAAGTTTAAATGGTGGTAATCCAAAAAACGGTTTTTACACTTATAAAGGTACTAAGTACAAAAAAGTAGACGGGAAATGGCTTAAAAAGATTGGGATGATAAACCCATCTGAGGAAAACTACGTGCCTCTTACTAAAGGAAACGTCTCAAAACGAAGTTCTGTACTAGATAATCAAGCCAAGAGATCCGATGAGAATTATTCCCTTAACGTAGACTACACAACAGACCACGGTACTGATCGGTATAAAGTAGATACTACAGGATATTCTGCAGGGAGTTCTGGTATGAGGGATTTTCGTTATCCATCAGTAGTAACTCCTTCAATTGGTAGACCATATTACAATAGAGGATTATATTCTTCTGAATTAGATGCTGTACTTGATCAGAAAACTAATGAATATGAAGGAACAGAACATAACCCTATTAAAATTAAACTGGCAAATGGTGGTCCAATGAATAATGGAGGATTTGGTGCAAACGAAATGAATGAAATGCCTGTTACTGAATTTGGTGCAGGCGGTACTCATACTGAAAATCCTAATGGTGGAATTAAACAAGGAGTAAATTCTCAAGGGCAAGTTAATCTTGTAGAAGAAGGAGAACTTAAATTCCCTGACCCACGCGATCCTTCAGGACAAAATCAATTTATTGTTTCTTCAGATAAAGGAATGAAACTTACTAAAGCGATTGTAGAAAATTATGATCTTCCAAAAAAGTATGTAGGTAAAACTGTATTAGAAGTTGCTAATAAAATATTGAGAAAAGATTCTAATCGTGAAGGAGATTCTATTGAGGAAAATTCTAAAAGGTTAGATTTAATTCCTTTCGTTAATGCTCATGCTGAACTAAGTGATATTATGAATGCTAAGAAAGAGGAATCTTTTAATGCTGAAATGGAAAATATAAATGCTAAGTATCCTGGAATGATGGATCAAATGTTAAGTGAGCAACAACCTCAACAACCTCAAGGAATGCCTCAAGGAATGCCTCAAGGAATGCCTCAGGGTGGACCTGGTGGAATGCCTCCAGAAATGCAAGGAGGAATGCCTCCAATGCCTCCACAAGGAGGAATGCCTGGTGCACAAATGTCAAAGTATGGAGGTAATATATTTCAATATTCTCAATCAAATGGTTTACAAAATGCAAGCCCAGTAAAATTTGATATTGACGCATGGGATAATAAAGTAAATAAATTAAATAGTAACTATGACTTCGGTAACTATGATTATGATGCTAATAGTAAATATATACCTGGTAGCAATGTCAATATGGACTTATCTCAAAAAGATGAAGTTAGAGGTAAACAATCATTCATAAATGCCGCAGCACAAGCTGCACCAATAGCTGCTAATCTTTATCAAGGGGTTTTTGGTAAAGAAGATTCATTAGATCTTGACTATGCAAGTAAAGTAAGACTTGATAGAATAAATGCTGATCAAGCATTACGTAAATCGGGTCAAGCAGCTGCGGGTCTTAGAAATTCAATCGTAGGTAACACTGGTCAAGGTTCTGGAGTTATGGGGAATTTACTAGCTGCTAAAATGTATCAAGATAACCAAGATGCAAAAATTAACGAAACTGTAAATAATCAAAATGCAAATATTGATTCGCGAGAAGCATTAGCGAATGCTAAAATAGAGCAAGAAAACTTAGGTAGAAGCGCAGCTATGGAATCATACGACAAACAAGTAATGACTGCTAAAAAAGATGCTTTGAACACAGGAGTCGGACAACTTGCTGCTCTTGCTAGAGCAAATCAGCAAGATGATTTAGCAATGAAATACAACCGTTTGTACTCTGATGATTTTGATTTTAAGTATGATAAACCTTTTGAAAATTATTTTAGTAACGAAGAAAGAGAAAAAAGAAAAAAGAATAGAAATAATGGTGAAGTAGGGTAATCATTAAGCATTAAGAAAAGAAAATTAATAATATGAAAAAGTTTCAATTCGGTTCAGGAGCGGTTACTCCACAATCTAAACCTGTACAATTTGAATATAAGCCATTGGGTTTAGAGGCATTTGCTCAACCATTGGCTCAAAAGCAAGCTCGTTACGATACAGTTACTAAAGCTATTGAAGATGCTGACCTTAGTATTGGATCATTGAACCCTGATGATAAACGAAGTTCTGAAATTTCAGAAGTCCTTAATGGTAAAAAAAATGAATTACTTGGTAATTTAAATAAAACTAAAAACTTTAAAGAGGCTGCTAAAAAACTTTCTAAACTTAATAAAGTTTATAATAGTGAAGCAGAAATTGTAGGAATTAAAACTCAAAAAGCTGCATTTGCAGAAGCAGATAAAAAAGCTAAGGAGCGTATAGATGGAATTTATTATACTGAAAAAGATTATAAAGAATGGTATTTTAAAACATTAAATGAATATACAGAAAAAGGTGGATATAGTTATGATGGAAATAATGGTTCACATAATTCTATTAATGTTCAACAGAGAGGCAGGAATCAAGAAAAAGAAATTATGGATATGTCACTTAAGACAGCCAGTATGGAACCTGAACAAATATATGATTATATTACAAAAAATACTGAGTTTTCTAGTATAGATAAAGATGCTTTTTTAAAAACAGTGGTTAAAAATATAGATAAAGAAAAAGTTGCACAATCAGTACAAACTTTTCTTAAACAATCTGAGCGTTATAAAGATTGGGTAAATGAAGATGCTGAGTATGAATTT
>TARA_R110000803_G_scaffold94157_1_pt1 | contig 10224 bp, 7 predicted proteins | sample TARA_R110000803 | Tara Oceans TARA_R110000803 (sample SAMEA4397772) | marine metagenome | biome: Polar Biome; feature: [SRF] surface water layer (ENVO:00010504); material: water (ENVO:00002006), including particulate matter (ENVO:01000060) such as... | depth 5 m | reverse complement strand
GATGGTTCTACGACTATTTAATTTACTTTCTGCTTCTTGAGCACTACTTATATCTCCAGAAATCACGTATGCTTGTACAGAATTATCATTAACCTGAGTTTCAGGTGATACACCTAAATCTATATTATCAGGACTAATTGTTGGTGCTGCTGGGGCTACAGGTGCTGTAATATTACCACCTCCACCTCCACCACCCCCGGCTTGAGCAGCAACACTTTTTGAATTACTAATTGCAGCCTTAACAGCTCCAATAATACCTACCGCTGCTGCAACATAACCAATTATTAAAGGTACATTAATTGGAGTTGGAGCTGATGCTGCCGTTTTCATTAAACCACTTGCTCCATCAACTGTTGCTTCTGCACCTTTCAGTGAGGACTTTACAACTGTAGTTTTGGCGGCTGATATAGTTGATTTAACATTTATAATTAATTCTCTTAATAGTATAGCTTGTTTAGCAATTAATGCTGCTTTACCAAGTGCTGTTTCAGCACCAAACAATTGTGTTAAAGTATCTAAAGATTGTTTCTTTAAATCCATTTTTTGTTGCTCCAATGCTGCCTCTGAATCTGCTGCTGTTTGTTTAATTGCAAGATCTTCATTTAAAAATCTTTGTTTTGCCTCTAATACTACTTCATCACGGGATAATTTTAATTCATCAGTTAAAATATCATTTTCTTCAGCTAATAAGATTAAAGCATCATAATGTGCTTGTATATCTTCTAATTCCTTAGCTCTTTGTTCTGCTACTGTATTAGCTTCAGCATCCCTAATTTGTGATTTAAGATCTGCTAATGCTTGAATTCTAGCCTTTTCTTCATCTTCATCGGTTTTTTCATTTGTCTTTCTTTCAGCTCTATCTGCTGCATCTTCTTCCTTCTCCTTTAATTTAAAACCATCACGTCTATTTTTTAACTGTGCTAATATTTTCTCAGTTTCTGCTATGGCTGCATTTCCCTCTTCAGCTACCTCTTCGGGATCGAATAAAAGTGATGCAATACCACCTGAGAATCCTTCCTCTAAATTAGTTGATATATCTCCTAAACCAGGTATATTTGAAAGAGCGGCAGTTAATGAATCAACCGTAGCTAATAATATTGTAATAGGTAATGATAAGAAACGAATAACACCTTGAGCAATAGCTTGATTTCGTTCAGCGGCCGCTACTTGTGCCTTTTTAACTTCTTGTTGAGTAATTAATTGTGCCTCTAAGGCTTTAATTGTCTCGTCTGTTTGTTGTATTTTAAGATCTCTAATCTCACGTTCAGTCGCCCCAGATAGTCTTAATGTATTTTCTGTAGCTGATATTGCATCAAATTGTTGTTCTGATAGCGCAACCATATCTTTTTGGCTATCAAGTGAATCACCCATTTCTGTAGAAACACCACTAACAACGGCTGATATATCATCCCAATAAGCTATTATAACACCTAATGCTACTATTAATGCCCCAATACCTGTGGCTATTAAAGCTGCTTTAGTTGTTGTACCAAATAGTTTTGCTCCTATAGCGGCTGCTGCTTCGGATTTTACAATTTGTTTATATCCTTCACTTATATCTTTAAGACCCATACCAAATGCAATTGCACTTGTAGCCTGAGCTGTTAATTTATCGAAACTTTCACTTTGAATACCTAATAAACCTAATCCACCAACTAATCCAGAAACTGCACCAGCTGTGATTTTAATAGCACCATCAGCGGCTTCTAATTTTTTATCTAATGTAAATCCTTCTACGGCATTATTAGCTTTAGTTAATTCCTTCTCTAGCTTCTGTATATTACCAGCTGCTTTCTGAAACACCTTAGAACCAACACCAACATCTTTAATTTCATCATTTAAAGCTTTTAATTCGTTCTCAATGTCTTGGATAGTTCTAAGTGAACCTCCTGCATTTACATTAATATTATAATCTATAGTTTGTGTTGCCATATTACTAATAAATATTTACTTAAACAAGTCTATCCTTGTTAATATTTTTTGTTTAAATTTTTCGTGTCCCCCTATTGTATTCATATCTAATGATAAATAGTGGTTTTTAAGCGCAAATAACGTTATAATACGCACTACCAAACCATCTACAACGATTGTATCGAAATTAGGTAGTGGTTGATTAAACACGTCGATGTATACACTATTAATTCTATAACCAGCTTGCTTTACTCCAAAAGCATTAACTGGAGTTATTATAACATCATCCTGTATTGATAATAATTTCTCATCAGGTAAATCAACTATAATATCTATTTCTTTATGGTTGTAGTCATCTAATAAACCGTGTAAATACAAAGCCAAACTACCACATATAACGAATTCTCCAATTTGATACTTTAATATTTTTATTATTTCTCTCATTAACAATCAGTTGAACATTCAGCACCTATTGTATAACCACCATTTCCTGGATTTTCTACAATTGTAGATGTTTGAACACAACGTGTTTCTTGAGCGAAATCTTCTGGTTCTACAGTTTCTGATGTTCCATCACAACATAAGAAAGTAAACGATGCTCGTGATCCTGACCCTCCAATTGAGAAGAATGTTACTTCTCTACAAGCTACCGGTGTAGGAGTAGGTGTTGGTGTAGGTGTTGGTGTTGGAGTTGGTGTAGGCGTAGGAGTAGGTGCCGGTGTAGGACTAGGCGTTGGTGCCGCTGTAGTCGTTACATCATTAAACACTGGATACAATTTAAGTAATTCTACCGTTGCTATATCTGGCTCTTGTAAGTTAAATCCTTTTATTTTATTAATTCTATATTGTTGGTCTTTAATAGTAATTTTATCGTTTAATCTAATATCCCTATATTCCTCAGGTGTAAAGTATAAATCAAGTGTTACTTTTTTAGATTCATTCCAATATAATCCTGCAATATAATTAGCCCAATATGATTCGTATGCTGTTTGAGATATGTTTTCTGCTATATCATACTCTGAAGCATTAGGTACAAATTGTGAATATGTGTTATCATAATGTAGGTTAAATAAATTTAATACATTACCTATTCCTGATACATTTGCTATTGTAGCGTATCCATCATTACTATTATATTGTTCGGAATTACCTGGATCTCCAATGTATATACTACCAGAAGCGGCATTTGTTAAAGCAATATTAGGTAATTTATATCCTATACGCGGTTTAAAGTTAAATGATTTTAATTTATTATTATCAAATTTATATAAATGAGGAATATAATCGTCAGATATACTTAAATTATATGTTGGGGTACCCTCTTCAGTTACTGAACCTGATGCTAACATTGTACCCATAATTACGGGTGCAAAGAAGTTTTTAATTTTTCTTATACCTTGTGGTACTGTACTATTTGATACTAATTGAACAGTTCCAAATGGTAAGTTAGGTTGGTTATCTTCTGTAATAACACTAAACCTATCTTTATCACCACTATTACCTATAAATGTTTCTTTATTTTGTTCTGCTAATGGTGTTGTTATGGATATCCTTTCAGCTACATTAAATTTATCAGTCCAATCAATTTCTCTACCTTGTATCATCCAAGTATCAAATGGTTCTATAGATATTTGTTGGTTTTGATTTGGGGTTGGGAAAGCAACCATATTAAATTGCTCTAAAAATCCTTTAAATAAATCTAATGTTTTAGTATTAGCATCAAATTGTTGAGCCATATCAATAGGTGAATTTCTATAAGATATTGGTGTTCCAATAACATCAAAATAAGTAGCAGAATTATCATATATTGTAGTTAATGGGATAGGTCTATTACTTAAATCTTTATATTGTACAATTATTTCTAAAGTATCACCTACATTTAAATTGGGAATAGTAAAAGCACCGGTTTGTGTTACATTTTGATCAGTAGAATAACTATAAGGACCAATTAAATATCTTAATGTACCACCACTACTTGCAAACGTTACTAATACACCTGTTCGGTATTGTGCTCCACAACAACCAGTACCATTTACTTCAACATCAAAATTAGTTGAAAAACTAACATTATAAGCTCCAGCTAATGGGCATATATACCTGTTAGTAGGATCAGCAAAGTTACTATTTGGATCATAGGTTGATTCATGTTCTACTGTTATTTCATATATAGTACCCGCTGTTTGGGAGGGTATTGTTTGATTTCCAGCTAGTGAAGCTGATGCTAATTCGTTTGATGCCCCGGCAGATGTAGGACCTAATGTATCTCTACTTTTAGCTAATACATAAACGTTTTTAAATGCTTCTGTTTCTAAATTAGCAAATGAACTTGTATAAACAAATCCTGCTTGATCACATATTACATCTAATAATTCTTTACCTCTAACTGCTGGTAATAGTTGTTGATATTGTAATGGTGTTGATTCGTTATCGATTGAGCCTGTAAGAGTATCATCACCACTAAATTGTATGAATGGTAATGAACCAGATGGATCTAAACTATAATAAGCCTCAGTACCATCATTTCCATAATCAACTAAAGGATAATATACAGCACCATCTAAAGGTAAATCTGTATAAGTATTACTTCCTGACCAACTACCAGTTATAAATTCTATTGACATACTATGGTTTAATGAACTGAAATCAGCATTAACTATAAATTCACCATCTAGGTTACTAGCAAATTGTATCGCTTGATCAACCACCGTAACTTTGTAAGTAACATATCCATCTTCACTTGTTACTACCTCTAGTAATTGCATATTACCTGCTAATACCTCATCTCCATCAATCAATACATTAGCATCAATAAAATCATATAATCCAGGAGTATCTGTAGCTCCAATATCATATGCTTGTTTAAAGAATACATTATTTTTCTTAGTTCCTGGTAATTGGAATGTTTGAGAACCCACACCAAATAAAACTCCAACTCTAGAGTTATCAAATGTTGATATATCTAAACGTAATGGGATATTAGAATCAATGTCTAAATCCGTTACTACATTTTCATAGGTTACTCTTAATACTAAATCTCTAGCCATTATGTTCTACTTCTTGGTTTATTAGAAAACTCATACTCAATTTCTACTTGGTATGTTTTTTGTTTTTTCTTATTTGTCTTATATTCAAACTTACTATTAGTAATATTAATAGGAACAAATGTATTATCTACTTGTAACATTACATTTGGTGATATAAATAATTCTTGATAGAAATTTTCTGCTGCAAAATCACCATAATATGAACTATTAACATTATTAATTGGGTCAGTTTTAATCTTATATTTGTAGTCTTGGTCTAAATAATATTGTTCTAATCCTCTATTATATGGTGAATAGGTTGATACATCTATATTATAATCAACGTTTACGGATAGAAATTCCTTACGTGAATTAATTCTAGCTGATTTATTTGTTGGTGTATTTAATCCTATGAAATCCCATACTCCCCATTTATTAATAAAAGCGAAGTTAGACCTTGTTTGCCAAGCACATGGTTCCTCTCTTCTCCACCAATTTATAGATGATCTATTTATTTGTAATTGTAAGAAATTCCATTGTATAGATGGAGTAGATACTGCTGGTAAATTACCTGGAAATAGTGGTCCTGAACAAAATGGTATATCTGCTCCTGAACCTGAATTTACTAAACCTGTAGAAAACCCATTTAATTGAGCTCCATCCCATGATTGACCTCCATTATTATCCCCTGTTTCTAATGAACTAGATAAGGGACTAAAATAAAATAACTTAACATCATAAGCATCTTTTTGAGTTGCACCTATTGGTATTGAACCTGATATATTAAACCACGATACAATACCTAAATCGTTTTCAGATACAGTTCTAAAATGACCTGGATTTTGTAATGCTAAATTATCTAATGGTCTTTCAGATGGTAATGATTCTCGTTGGTATTGAGGCCAATTTGTTAGTATTGTTTTTGTAATAGGATCTCCAGTATATGATGGGTTTGAACCTGTCCAGTTTATTCTAACATCTTGGGTATTAAAATTCCACGATGCAAAATTACCTGTTCCTACAGGATTAGTAATTGGTACTTCGTTTAAGTTAAAATCTTGTAAAGTTGGATATACTTCTAATGCTTGACCTATTATTGATCCTGAAGTTGAAAATGAGTTTAATAAATATGCCTCATTATTGGGTAGACTACTTATATTATGTACGTTACCTGGAAATAATGGATAATTACCACTTTGAATTCTGGATATAGGTGATCCAAAGGGACTTGTTAAGTAATATGATATAAAAGGTGGAGGATTAAATGATGAAGTTGGTATACTATTTACTCTACAACCATATACTATTCCCATACTACCTGTAAAACTAGTAGTTATTAATACTTCACCTGCCCCTCCTGAACCTGAAACATATCCTGCTGGTAAAACACCTGCCATTGATGATGTGTATACCATTACTTGATTACTCATATCATATATTTCTAATGATATACGAGAATCTGCTGATGGAATACCGGTGGGGCTATATACTTCTAAATCATATAATCCTTCACTACCTGTCCAACTAAATGAACCAGTACCTGCTGAACCAGAAGGGCTACCTGTTCCAGTCCCTCCTGCAGGAACAACACCATTAACTCTTAAATTAACATCTACATAATTTGCTGGTTTGTCTCCTTCCCAAACATAGAAATTAAAACTACCTGTATCACTTCTTACATATGGTGGGGCAGCAGATGAAGAATTAGAAAACCCACTATCCCAAGGTTCCCACGTCATTCTACCTAATGTTAAAATTGAACCTGTTACTGCTGGATCGCCTACATTACCTAATCCATCATAAACTGTTACTGATGATGAAGGTGATGTACCATATTCTTCTCCAAATCTACAAATGAATTGTGAATATGAATTTATTAAACTATTATCTCCATTACCATATGAGGCAGTAGGTCTAGTAATGTATAATGTATCGTCTACTTGTAATTGTGGTTTAATAGGAATAGCAACATTAAAAACAGCATTACCAAAATTATTAGCGGGTTGTTTTATTCTTTGTATTAAGTTACCTGCATAATCTTCTACATCACAAACAAATTTAAATTGTGGATAAGAATAATTACTAGTTGTTATACTATATAATAGTTTAGTATATACTGTATTTAATTGAGTAGGTTCTTGTCGTATGGATATTCTTTGTTCGCTCATTATCTTCTAGTTTCTGCTAGGTTACTCATTTCCCATTTAATATCGTATTGGAATAGTTTTTGACTCCATTTATTTGTTTTCCAAGTATAACTAGCATTGCTAATGTTTATTGGATAAAATCCATTTTGTATAGCTGCTCGTTCTTCAAAGTAATTTGTTTTACTCATATCTGACTGATTATTTAAATTTTCACCTTGAATCCACACTGAAGGTGATTCAATTAATTCCGTTAACCAATCAGAATGTTCTTGGTCCATATAATCAGTAGTTACTTCAAATTTATTTATATATGATGTTTGATATGTGTCTTTACCACGTTTACCAGCGTTAAATACCGCGCCACTACTTGTATTCAATGTCTGCCACGGTAATTGTGGTTGTGTGTAATCTTCACGTTTAATTCTAGCGGTTTTTAGTGCTGGATTGTTTACATTGTAATAATCCATTACTCCATATTTGTTTATAAAAGCGAATCGTGTTCTACCTTTAATAAATCGTTCTGTATTATCATATGGGTCTATTTTAGCTAAATTTTGATCATAGTAATTATCACAATCTTCTCTATATATTTCAATTATTCTATTATCACCACTAACCATTGTAAAATCATATCTCAATTTTGACCAACTACCACTTGCAATGTATTGTGCTGATGATGAATTACTTGCTGATATATTAGCAGGGCCTATTCCTACGTGGTGTAAGGGTGCTAATGATCTTGCTACACTAGTATCATAATACGATGATATAGTAACTACTGGGGCTACAAACAAACTACCAGTCCAAATTGTAGCCTCTACATCAAATCCTTCATTATATGTCCCATCAGTTATTAATGATATTGTTTCCCAATCGTAATCATATGCTTTTTTAGTTGGTGTACCTGCTGGGCTGGCATTAACAATTCCACTTAATGTATAATTAGGATCGTTAGTTAAAAATGGTGTTGAATTAACTCCGTTAATATCAGCATACCACTCACTTTCAGGCCAATCATAAGTTAAATTACTATATTCGTTTACTGCTGGTAATAATGTTCCATTAATTGAACCACTAAATGCAGCTACAAAAGCAGGATCACCTGCAGTACCATTGCCATCATATAAAACGATAGACCCACTAGGTGAATCAGAATATTCTTCTCCCATTAGTATTCTAAATTGTGCTGCATTCGCATACGACCCTGTACCATTAGGTATTGTCATTGGCGTATCATACGTTAGATAATCGGCGGCAATTCTAGCTATGTCAATCATACACACACTCGCACTTGGGAATGTTTTAACACGTAATATACTATCTGATGATCGTTCTGGGATGTATATATCTGTTACTAGCCTATATTGTGGCTTAGTCATATCTGGAGATGTTACAACAAAAGGTAAGTTATTCGTAGTAGCATTTACTGAAAATGGTGAAGAAACTACTGTTATATTTGGTACTGGTGTTACTGGCATATTATACTACTTTACCTCCGGTTTTCTCAAAAACCACATTAATATTATTTGTTAAATCCATCCCTAATGCTTTAGTTATTTCGGCTGTACCAAAATTTGTAGCTGCGTTATTAATTGATTCCATTATAAATGGTTTTTTACTATATTTTTTAGCACCTCTTTTAGCTATACTTTTAGCTATTGCCCACGCGAATGAACTAGGTGATTTAAATGCTGCTGGTACTGATATTTTCTTACGTTTAATCCATCCTTCAATTGTTCTAATTGGAGGCATTCCACCTGCGCGTCTTGCTGGTCCACCATCTTCTAATAATTCACCATACCATAATAATGATACTTGTAATGTTTCTGAATCTGACCCATTATTAACTATTGTTTTTGTTATTGAACGAGCTAAATCACCGGTATTGACAGATCTATTTTCAAATAATTGATTTTGCATTTCATCAACTATCCGTTGACCGAAGTCTAATAGGGCATTGTCTAATTCTGGTGTTTCTATTTGCATTATATTTTAGGGAAATTACAAAAATCATAAATACCACTTTCTGTATATTGAATTGTAGCTACAAAACCATATGTTCTATCCATAAACGCCTCTAATGTAGGTGTAATTGATTGTATATCATAGCTAACACCATCTGACTGATTATCACTTGGAGGTCCCCAGTTCATATATCCACCAAAATCATATAATACTTGTTCCATTTTAGACATTACTGCCTCTGGTGATTCATTACTTAATTTAGGAACATCTAAAGCATATAATTCAAATGATAATACCCTTAATCTTGTTGTCTGTGAATATCCTGGTGATTGTAATGGACGTAAGAAAACATATGGATACTTAATATTTTGAGATGATGAATCTAAATAATCGATACTACCAAATGCAAATGAATTAACATACAAATGGGCATCGGCTGTATCTCTAAATGTTTGTACTATGTTTTCTAATGATGTCATTACTCTTTAATTTTAGTTTTTTTCTCTACTATTTTATCTGGATCACCTGACGTAATACAATCTACAACTAATGATAATTGAACCATTAATTGTGCTGCTATACGATTAGGATCAAATCCTGCTATGTGTCGTTTCCACACTTCTCTTCTATCTGCTTTATTACAATTGCATGCCATAATTTATGTTATTTAAGTCTTGTTCTATTTTTATTTGCACGTTGTTTTTCTGCTTGTGCTTCTAATAATCTATAATCTTTCTCTATTGCTAGATAATTTAATACGAAACTAAAGTTTAATTCAGTGATACTGTTTCCCCCAGTGATGGAGAGTATATTTGTCTTGGAAAGAGAGTATATTGTCGCAAACCATCCCCAATGAGAGCTAAAGCCTCCAGATTCGTTTTCCTCGCCATCCTTATCATTGCTCTTTCCGCTACCGGCATCTCCGAAAAGTTGATCGAATTTAGATAGTGTAGACTGGCGGTTGACAAAAAAAAACTTAATGCCCCTAAAGCTAGTGATACTGGTAATTCTTTCATTACAATAGAATCTACAGCTCTATCTTCACTATTATATTCTCTTATTTTATACCATTTAAAGACATTGTCTACTTTATTTCTAGATATTTGAACATTATGTTTTACATTCCAAATAAAATTGTCAAATTTATGACTTTTAACTTCACGATATAGTACCGCCAT
>TARA_R110000803_G_scaffold34068_1_pt1 | contig 10247 bp, 15 predicted proteins | sample TARA_R110000803 | Tara Oceans TARA_R110000803 (sample SAMEA4397772) | marine metagenome | biome: Polar Biome; feature: [SRF] surface water layer (ENVO:00010504); material: water (ENVO:00002006), including particulate matter (ENVO:01000060) such as... | depth 5 m | reverse complement strand
AATTCTATCCATGTATTATCAGGGTCAAACCTTAATATAAACTTACCATTTCCTTGTTCTTGGTCATTGTTGTAACAATATCCTACTAACCTTACAAAACCAGAACCAGGTATTGTATTTGACATTTCTCCTAGGGTATTTTCTCTCAAATACATAGGTGCTCCTGTTGTAGCTGATGTACTTTCTACTTCTGTAGTTTCTGCAAACCCTGCTATTAATATGTCTACTCCACTATTTGCAGTGCTAGTTTGTAGTGCTATTCCTAACATACCACTACAAGCATTTACATCTGATGCATCTGCTCTCATCCATGTGAAACCACCTGTTAAAACAAGACATTCTCCTACAGACACATTCTCGCCATTTGCTTGAGCTTTCATTATTTCACCTGAAACATAAGCTGTATCCCAATCATTCAAATCATCGTAAACTCCAGAAACTCCTTGATTTACGACACTGGTAGTTATTGTTGCTGATGAACCACCTATAACAGTGTTACCATCAAATGTGAAGTTAGATTCACCACTTATAGTAGAACCACCAGTTGCTGTTAATACTTGATTAGAAACATTAGGAGAAATTGTAATACCTAGTGTAGGTTTGTTTAATATCTCAGATCCTCCACTTGTAGCATTCCAATCTGACTGACCAGTAAGTGTTACACCACTTGCTATAACATCACCATTTGTTGTAATATCAACTAAAAATTTACTTGCTGCCATAATTATTATTTTATTATCCTTGAACTACTATAACATATTCTCCAGCAGTAGGAGCTGTATTAAATGTAACTGTTACTGATGTTGCACTTGTAGAAGTTATTTGAGCTTGTACTTTATTAAAAGGAGTAAGTTTTTTATATACATCTACATTAACATATTGACCTAATGTGTGAGTTACTGTTGTTGTAGTTGCAGCTGCACAATCAACTTGTACTTTATTTACTGTACCTTTAGTATCAACTAAATCTTTTAATACTTTACCTTGATTAGCTGTTAATCCTTCTGTTGTAGAAGTAGATGTAAGAGTATTGTTAAGAGTTATTGCATCTAAAAGAGTACTCATATCAATTGTAAATGTACTTGCATCATCTCTTGTGAAAGTAGCTAAACCTGTTGTGCCATTTATTGATCCACTAGTTAATCTAGCTAAGTTGGTATCATCTAAATAAGTAGATAAATCAATAGTTGTATCATTACCATCTTCATCAGTGTATGTAATAATATTAGCTGCAATACCAATGCTTGTTACAGTTTCTGCTGTACTAACATCAGCACCTGTTGCAATACCATCTAATTTAGTTTTGTCTGCTGCAGTCATTACACCAGCTAAAGAAGTTGTAGCTCCTGCTATTGTATCATTAGTTCCATCACTTGACTGAACGTCTACGTTAGTAGCTGCTTCAACGATTGTAATGTTAGTAACTGTATTATGATTAACATCACTTACCTTAAGACTGTTTGCAACAATCTCATCAAATTTAGCTTTACTTAATACACCTGCTCTAGAAGAAGATGCTTCTGCTAAAGTTGCATTAGTTCCTGTAGAAGAATTTACATCTACAGTAGTATTAGTAGTTGTTCCTTCAGATAAATTTGTTGCACCTGCTCCAGTAGCTCCTAAATCAATCCATACAGTATTAGTATTATCCCATACATATAAAGTTCTATCTGCAGTATCCCAATATATTTGTCCATCGTTAGGAGATGCAGGTGGTGTAGCTAGGTTTTGAACTACTGCATTCAATAGTTGGTTTTTGCTTAAGTCTAGATCGACTAAATATTTCTTAAACGCCATAATTTTTTATTCTTTACTTATTGTTAATTAAGATATGCAAGCCCACTAAAAGCTGCATTAAATTCTATAGTGATTTCGTTGTTATTTATATATGTAACTTTACCATCTACAGTTTGACCACTAGAATCAACTATTGTTACTGAAGGTGATTTATTTAAGTTATGTACAACATTCCATGTGCTGGAAGGTATTCCTTGATCATGAGTATATACTCCAATAAAACTTGATAATTCAGCTGCTGTCGTCTTATACTGAGTACCTGAACGTTCAACGATGAATAAGTCTGAATTATTTAAAGCCATTATTTATTTATTATTTATTTTATATTATATTTAAGATCCTGGTAAAGACTCTAAGTCTTCATTAAACGATATGTGATCATGATCGTGTGGTGGATTGTTTTCTGGATCAACAACACTTCTCTTAACATTAGATGTACCTGTGTTATTACATGAAGTATCATTCTTACCACTAACTGCTCCACTACGTCTATCTGCTTCAGTGTTCTTCATAGTAATAGTTTCCATCTGATCAACACCTGGTATCTTAGAGTAGTTAACTGCTTGAGCAAAATACCAATCTCTTTCTCTCTCTAACATCATGAACACTTTATCCTTAAGATTATCTTGTGTCCATAGGATGTATCCTAATCTGTATGCTATTTCAAACTCTGCAGCTTTTATCCATTGCTCATCAGCAGGAACCATCGGATGACCATTCTCATCTGTAGCAAGTGCTTTGTATATTATTGAAACACCTCCTTCAGTAAATGATGCAAATAAATAATTACTATTCACTGTGTATGTTTCATTAGCGTCTCTTCTAACGTAATCTCTGTTATCAGAATGATATTTAGTATGAAAAGTATTTGAGTTCCATCTCATTCCAGATACAGTACCATTCAAACATTCTCTATCTGAATTAGATAAATCACAGTAATCAGTTACTTGTCCTACAGTATCAAGTAAATGCAAATCTGATGGAAGCTTTACTCTTCCTGCTTCATCTACTTTTAAATATACTTGCTTATCTGCATATACTATAGGTGAGTTAGTATGTTGCATAAAAGAACCTATCCATTCAAGAACATCATCATTATTAATATGATCTGATGTCCAAGGATGATTCCTCATTACATTTTCTACTATTACTTCATAGCATACTAACTTTCCGTTTGTCATTTTCTATAATAATAAATTTTTCTATCTTCAGATTTAAGTATCTTACTTAGCTCTCTGTTGCTAGATCTAATTGCTTTAAATTGATACGCTGACTTACATCTTAAGTCAATGTTTATTCTATCCCAGTAAAACTTATACTGTTGTCCTCTAGTATGATTATTCTCATAATACACTAATGGTTTTTCTTTTATTAATTTAAGTTCCTCAGGAGACTTGTCTGGATATAATTCTGCCCAGTATTCTTTTGTCTTTACCCAATTAGGAACTAGTACTCTTTTATTAAGTTCACCGTTCTTCAGTAACTTAGGTTTATATTCTATAACTTTAAAACCTCCTATGTTATTTAGCTTTACTTCCTTACCGTTTAACATTAACTGTGAAAACTCTTTAAACATATCCCTGTAAAAATCTCCAAACACTTTCCTTGACACAGGATTGTGTACTTTACTTGCATAGTATTTATAAAAGTCATCTACAGTCACATCACTGTTATGCTTCCCTTTTTCTCTTTTTATCATGCTGTCGAATGATGTTCTTTATTTTTTATTACTTCTTACCTCCCATTTCTGTTTTGTCATCTTTAGTATTGTTAGAATCATCTTGAGGAATCATTTGATTCATCATAAGTTCTTGTACTAACTTAGGCTTTATCAATGTCCACATAGATCCTGTAAGAGGATATACATCATTCTGTACATCATAACAAGTTGCTCCAGTATTACAGCTATTAAATGTAACTGCGTCTAATGGATTACTAAGTACACCTCTTACGTTAACGTATTTTGTTAACTTAAAGTTTACTCTGTTTGAATAAAAATATAATCTATTGTTATACTCAAATGCAAATATTCCTTCTCTATTAAATCTTCCTTTACCTGTATAGCTTAGTCTAGAATAATCTATTAACTTATAAGCCTTATCCATCATATCAACTGAACCTATTCTACTAAACATCTTTCCTGCGTTTCCTTGAATAAAGCGAGGTATCTCACATTTAGTTCTAAGTAACATACAGTTAGTAGGAATTGGTAGATTAGCACATTCTACAGAAGAAGCTAACTCAACTTCTACACATCCTAAATCTTGGACGATATCTTGATTAGTTTTTCTTCCTCTATTAGATTCATTCTTAATCCATACTTCTCTATACTGCATGATAAGATCTACTATCAACTCTCTGCTGATAGTAGAATCATCACTATTAATATTTAAAGCTTCCTCAACTTGTGAGTATAATGTTTCTAATGTAACCATAATCTGCGAATATACTAAAAATATTTATCTTTTCCTAATAAAATAGCTATAACCTAGTCCTCCATTTTTAGATACTGGCTATTGCTTATTTTAAATTTAACATTGTCATCTTTACATTTCATAATGTGTTGAACTGTTCCTGCTGCAGTTACTGTTGTTTTGTGTAACTTAACATGACTTCCTCCACATGATGGACAAGATGTCTTAGCTTGACCAACCATAACTCCTAAATGAATAGGCATCTTCATATACGATCTAACTTTTAAAAATACTTGCTCTGTAACAATGATATCCTGAATGTTATATTCTAACATCATCTTCATAGCTTTTTTACCTTCTTTCTTTGTTCCATATTGAATGGCATCCCACATAGCTAAACCTCCGTGCTGTAATTTTGTTTGCACTCCAAGAAACTTAGCTAAGTAGTTCATCGAGTATGAAGGTAATCTAAATATACTTTTAGACTGCTTCATAATATCAAAAGACTTAACAAGAGTGTTAACCTCTAAGCTGTGTTTTAGTGCCCTGGTATTTATCCACTTGTTATCAAATCTATCATTATTGTACCCAATCACCATATCTGCTTGGTTGTATTCTCTTAGAAATGTAGTGATCATCTTTTTGTCACACATATTCTTATCCCACTTCAAGCAATGTACTTCTTCTTCTCCTAACCATTTGTAAGCAATACTAATAACATTAGGATCTCCTACAAGGTTGTTACCATTAATGTATTGTTTTCCAGACCACCAAACATCTGCTCTTTGTCTAGACGTTTCAATATCATAAATCATTACTCTGGCTTGCTTACTATTATATTTATCAGTAGCTCTTGCCTCTCTAAGAGCACGTTTACAAGACTTCATTGATGCTGTATATCCATCAGCTGTCAATTTTACTGCTAGTCTCTTAGCACCTTCCTTTTTGTATCCTGGTTTGTTATCTAAAAATTCTCTAATTTGTTTAACTGTCATAACTATTTGTTTTACTACTTTCTTATTGTTTGTATTGTTAAGATTGTGGTAAGAGCACCAACTCCAATTAAGGAGGCAGTTATAATAAAATTCTTTCTTTTGATTTCTTTTTGTAGAAAATTATTCTTCTCTGTCACAAGCATATAATTTTGTTCTAGCTTTATCTTTTGAATAGAATCTTGTTCAATAATCAATGTTTTTTTATGACTTGAACTTTTTGATTCCTCGTATAAGCTCCACAAATATACATTATTTTTTTTAATTTGATTGTGTTTTAGCAAAAAAGAATAAATATATTTTGCTTCTGCAGTAGTAAATAATAATCCTGCGTTAGTCGCTGTTGGATTTAATGTAGTAAAGTTCAGATAGTTAGTATCAATCTTCTGGTCTCCAATTTGAGAATAACTGTTGTAATTCAATGTTAGAAAAAATAGTACTGTCAAACTTATTATTAGCTTTTTCATTGTTTTCTTGTATTAATTTAAATTCTTTTAAGAGTTTTAATTCTCTTTTTTGACTTAAAATTAACTGCTCTGTTAATTCAGCAACTTTCTTTTTTGATGCCTCAATAGCAATTGTATTTTCTTTTTCAATTATTTCTATTACTGAAATAGGTTCTTTATTTATATTATTAATAAAATATATTACTCCTAGTAGTGCAATAGTAAATAGTATAACTTTGTATAAATCTATTTTAATATTAGACATTCATTTTATGTTTTAATTTATATAGTATATCAGATATTTGAGATTCAGTTAAACTATTAACAAAATCTTTTGTCTTTCCTATGTCACTTGGATCCCACTTTGTTACTAGTTGAATCATACGTTGCCATACTAAAAGATTACGTTTCATCTTATTATCATTAACACCCAGTACAAGCTTCCATTTATAATTGTAAGCAAGTTCTCCGTAAGTACATTGAATAAGAAAGGTTTGCTCGTTAAAGCAGTTTATATCAGTAAACATAATTAAATTTTATTTTAAGTAATTCATTATAGCATCAAAGTGTATATCAACTATTTTATCTTGTTGTTCTTCGTTCATTAGTATGTTCTTACACTCATACTCATTAGTCATAAAGAAATTCTCTGTTAGTACAAAAGGACATTTAGTATGTTTTACCATCCAAAACCCTGCAGTCTTTTCTCCTCTTAATCTTCTATCAGGAAACTGTACTTTCATCTCTTTAGCAAGTAAAGAACTTAATCTTTTAGAATCTTCACTAGCGTTAGTATAAGTATATGCTGACCAACCATGGGCTGACTCTTTGCTAAATCCATCAGAATGTATAGATATTCCAACAAACTTTTTATCAGGATTATTCTTAATGTACTTATTAATCTTACTAGTCCTAGCTCTTATTGGCATATCTTTGTTAGACTCGTTAGGATTATAAACCTCAATGCAGTTAGCTGTTAACTTAGCTCTTAGTTTCTCATAGATCTCTCTATTTCCTACACCTTCAAAGTATTGTGTACCATCAGACCAAACAGGAGACCTCTTCCCTGAAGTTTGATAAACTCCATTGATTAAACCTCCGTGACCTGCATCTAATATTACTACTGTATTCATTATTTATTTTTAGCTTATTACATGTACGTTCCAAATTGTTCCGTTATATATACAACTTATTACAATTGGGTTAGCTCCTTCTGTTACAGTTAATACTCTTCCAAATACTTCTATACCAAATGTACTAACGGTTACGTTTCCAGGAATTGCAATTCTGTATTCCATTCCTTGTACTACAGATCCACTAGGACTTATTACTAAATGCTCTGTTGTTTCAGAATAATCTGCATTACCTGTTATTAAATACAATGAAAATCCTTCATTTGTAGGTAGTAATGTTGGATTACTAGATATTGAAGCAAAACTAATTTCTTTTGTGTTATTATTCTTTGGCATATTAAATTGTTGTTTTATTAGGGTTAAATGCTTTAACTTTTTGTTCTATAATATTTATTTCTCCATCTAAAGTATCGTGGTAAAAACTAGGAAATGTTAAGTCTATACTTGTCCCTGTAGTTATTGTTATTGTATTACTAGCTATTTCTATTTGTCCAGAATCTATTGAGTAATTATTATTTTCATCAATTATTACAACACCTAATGTAGTGTTAGTAGCAGTACTAGATATATAGTGTAGCTTTACTCTGTTTCTTATTGCTGTTGCTCCTGGTCCAAATTTACTTGCACATACTGCATTATTAACACCACTTGAAAGAAAACTCGCAGGTACAAGATCAACACCATTTATTAATCCTGATATCCAAGCTGGAGAATTCAAAGATACGGCAGTGTGAGTAACACTAAAAGTTGTTTCAAACTCTATATAAGAACCTACGCTATCAAAAAACGCTACAGGAACAGATGATATTGTTGCAGGTGCAGGACTAAAAGAAACAGTTCCTCCTGATGAATTAACTACTACCATAGTATAATCTATCCACTTAGCTGCATTAAATTCTGTTACTGCTTGGTTAATCATAAACCATTTACTTGTAAAATCAGAAGCTATTGGACTACCTGATGTTGCTACTGTATTAGTAATAGCAAGATGAGATTTGTCGCTAGGAGTTAATGTAAATCCTGTTCCAGATGCATCATCTGCCCAAGCCCAATGAGTTTCAGTTCCTGAACCACCACCTGTTCCTCCTGGAGCTGCTATGTTAACAGTAGTTCCATTTGTATAAGTTATTAACCAAGTATCAGCTATTGAAGGATGAACAACTATACTAGTTATACCATTTCCAGTAGCACCTGCTGCTCCTGCTGCTCCGTTTGTTCCAGCTGCTCCAGCTGTTCCAGCTGTTCCTCTTATTGATGAGATATCTATAGATGATCCACAATCAGTACATGCCATATTATTTTATTTTTTAATTATTATTATTATTAGTTACACCCACAATCTGGCTGTCCACATTTATTTATTTCGCAAATTGAAAACAATGTTGCTTGTATATCTGCTGCTTTAGTTAAATCTATACAAGCTGCTTTACTCATTACTCCTTGTAAAAGTATTTGAGCATCTTGAGCAGTTTCTACTTTATCTGCATAATCTTTATTATCACAAGAGTTAAATGCATCTAACCATAAAGAATCTACACACGCTTGTGCGTTACAAGTATAAAACTTTTCAAAAGTTCCTAGTTCATAAACAATAGTAGCATCCCCTTCAACTTCTGGAAGTGTCTCTACTATATACTTAAATTTATAATAACCATCTGGATTATTCCAAGTATAGTCACTTAATTTAAATCCTTCCACAAAAGGAGAAGGGAATACGTTTACAACAGGTGATGCTGTTTTATCTAGTAGATATATTACGTCTAACAAATTACCAGCCACATCATATATCGCTATGTATACTTTATTACTTACAACAGTTGGATCAAATTTCCAACCTGTTGGTAAGAAGAATAAAGCACTATTAAGTACTGTAGTTGATTCTGTTATAGATAATGTATTACAATTACTATTTAAGCATATATCTAATATACCTTCTGTTCCAGTATAATCCATAATTTTTATTTATTTATTTATATTCTAAATTAGTGAACCTTCCGTTAAGAGATTCAAATGTAGTTTGCATATCTTTAGGTAGTAAATCAACTCCCATTGCAAACATATCAAAGCATGCTAACATTTTTTTAAAGTGAGTGCCATGATAAGAAGCAGAAAAGATAGCATCTATTCTAGTTGCAAAAGCTTCAACTACATCAAATCTAAACCTTTCAAATAGTTCAACTATGTAGTCAACATCCTCAGTATCTAAACCTTTACCTAACCAATGTGCAGTAGTTTTATCAATGTATTCTGTGTGCATATTAGCCATTTCATCAAGTATCTCATTCTTTAATTCATCTACAGTCATTTTACTAAAATCACGGTCTACAAACTTTTCAAACCTTTCAGCACATACTGTAGTTTTAAATAGTGTAAAGTCAACACACATCTTAGTTTTAACAAGATCATATTTACCATGAGAGTAAAACTTCATGTTTTTAACTTTGTTTCTTGCATTACGGAAAGTATTAAATAAGTCATGATGTATCAAGTCTTTAATTTGTTTATCTTTCTTATAGCTAAGTCTACTTATTAGTTTTCCTAAAGAGTCTTTTAGATAGTGTACTGTAATACCAAATATTACTATTATAAATATCATCCAGCTGTTGAGACCATATGATGATAGTGCTGTAAATAATGCGTCCATTGTAGTTTATTCTTTATTTTTATTTTTAGTTATATTTAGGCAACTATAACAATCTGTCTTCGTTGTTAAATTCTTTTTTATTAAACTCTCTACTATTTATATATTTTCTATACGAACTTAAACAATGAGTAGCTTCTCTAAAGATTACATTTAACCCTCTTGAGAATCCTCTTACATGTGTAGTAGTATCATCTAATTGTTCTGCTTCTCCTATAGATGCTGAGATACTTACTCTTGGAGTATTAAATAATGAGTCCTCTCTACTTGTACTAAAGTCCTCTAATAGTTCTGCTGATCCTCCTATGTTCCAAAGAAAGTCCAAAAATAAGCTAAATTTCATTATAAACCAAGCAATGTTCTGAAAAATTCCACCTATCCAAGTATCTATAAATTTTATTACTCGTTTAGGTTGATTAATATGATATACTATCCAACCAAATCCGTAAACGAATCCTACAGCTTTTAGTACAATTGTAACAATTATTGCAAGCACTAGTCCTACTAATGCTTCCAGTAAAAATTTTAATCCTTTCTTAATTTCTTTCATGTTATTATTATGGTGCGTCTGTTATTAAATCTGCACCTACAAAGTTGTAACCTGCTAAATCTGCGTTTCCTTCTATATCAGTTATAGTTGTTTTTTTATTAAGTTAAACCTGTTATAGTTACAGTTTCAATATCGTTAGATACCATGTTCTGTAATCTTAGCATTGTGTAATTTTGGTCAGCAGTCTTAACATCATTTCTGATATTATTAGAATAGCTATCATTAGCACCATCTCCCATCAACCATAGTGAAACACATCTTTCTGGATATGTAT
>TARA_R110000803_G_scaffold16458_12_pt1 | contig 10255 bp, 8 predicted proteins | sample TARA_R110000803 | Tara Oceans TARA_R110000803 (sample SAMEA4397772) | marine metagenome | biome: Polar Biome; feature: [SRF] surface water layer (ENVO:00010504); material: water (ENVO:00002006), including particulate matter (ENVO:01000060) such as... | depth 5 m | reverse complement strand
GTTATTATACCTGTATCTGTACCGTTATTATACGCATCAGTAACTGTAACCTGGTACTTATAGTTATTAACTATATCAGAGTTAAGGAATACTGATGATTTTCTTGTTACTACTCCAGTTGATGATATATCAAAAGCATCTTCTGTAGGATCTGAAACACTAGTTCCTGTATATGTTCCTAATGATATATCTGAACCATCTAAATCTATACTGCTTAGTGTAGCTGTTTTAAATACTATAGTATCTCCTTCAGGATCTGTTGCTGTTATTGTTCCTGCTGGTGCACTGTTTGCACTATTCTCACTTAATCCAGTAATTGTTTGATCATTAACAGTTGGTTGTGTATTATCTGTTACGTTAATAGTGATAGGAATCTGTACAAATGAATTACTGTCGTCTCCATCACTAAAGTGTTGGTCAGATGCTGTAATGCTTAGTATATGTGTTGTATTTGTTTCATAATCTAATGAACCAGTTACCTGATTGATAGTTACGTAGGTGTCTGACTTAATTATACTAAATAAACCACCTGAATCTGACCCTGATGTGATTGTTATCGTGTCTGTTTCAGTATCTGTGAAATATATCTTTGTTATCTCTCCTGGAGCTGCGTTTTCATTTCTAGATGTAGTGAAAGAACTAATTACATTACCTCCAACGCTTGTTTCTCTAAATTGTGGTGCTGCATTAGCTGTTATTGTTACATATATTGTCTTTAATGTAAAAGCTCCTATAGTATCTGTTGCTCTTACGATTACAGGGTGTGCCAATGTACCATCTCCCCTATTAGTTGTATTAAATGCTGCTACTGTAGGTAATACTGCTAGCTTTAGCACTCCTTCTACTATATTTACATACCCATCTGTGTAAGAACTATCAATAGTAAATGTAATTGCTTGAGATTCAGCATCTGCACCAGCTAATGTAGCTAAGTTTGTTCCAATTGGTTCGTACTCTGCTATTACCTGGTTACCTGTTGATATAGTCGGTGCTGTATTAGGATAAAAGACTGCTTCTAAGAAATCTTCTATTGTATTTGCTGTACCTGGGTTATATGAGTTAAATAGAGGGTGTTCTGTGTTAGATACTACCCTATTACCGTCAAATTGGTTATTAAAGTTAGATTGTTCAGTTCCATCTTTGTTCATAAACTTAATAGACCCAGAACTAACGTATATATGTTGCCAAGGTTTAGTTGCTGTACCTAAATCATTAGTATCTGTACCTGGTATGATACTTCCGCTAACTATCTGATTACCTATAAAGGTATTAGACCCTGTACTTGCATATGAACCTGTTTTATTGTTCAATCCTGTTATATCACTATGACTTCCTACAGCATATGATGAAGTAGCCTGTAAAAGGCCTATAACTGAGGCCTCTATTGAACCTGTAAACGTATTTAATCCAGTAACATCAGCTTGAATTGATGCTGTTATGTATCCTAAAGCTTCTACCTGTAATGAAGAAGATAATATACCTGTATTTAATGAGCTTATATAAGAACCTGTTGATGCTTTAAGAGCATCTACTTCATTCTGTAAAGAACCTGTTTTTAAGGTTAAGTTATCTACTTTAGATTGAATAGAACCTGTAAATAGGTTAATACTTGATATATCACTATGACTTCCGACTGCATATGATGATGTAGCGTTTAATAAACCTTGAACTGTAGCTTCTATTGAGCTAGTAAAGGTGTTAAGGCCCGTAACATCAGATTGAACAGAGGATGTAATGTATCCTAGTGTTTCTATTTGTAAAGATGAAGATATTGTACCTTCTGGTATATCTGTATGAGCAGATGATATAAATCCTAGTGATGTTATCTGTGCTGAGGAAGAAATAATACTATTAGGTAGTGTACTAAGGAATGAACCGGTTACTGCTTTAATAGAATCTACTTGTGTCTGTATGGATGATGTAAATACGTTTAATCCTTCTACATCTGCATCGACTGATGATGTTATGTACCCTAAAGCTGTAATTTGAGCTGATGAGGACAGTATACCGGCATTAATACTTGTTAAGTACGATGAAGTAGCTGCAGTTAAGCTGTTTACCTTATTATTTATAGAACCTGTAAAGTTATTTAAAGATCCAACGTCAGAACTTACTGATGATGTTATAAAACCTAAGGATTGTATCTGTAAAGACGATGATACGGTACCAGAGTTAACTGTTCCAAAGCCTAAAGCTGTTATTTGAGCAGATGAGGATACTATTCCAGGAGGTTTACTTGATATATCTTCATAAGTAGACCCTGTAATGTATAATAAACTATCTATCTGTGCAGAAGAGCTTATAATACTGGATGGTATATTTCTAAGGTCATTAAAACTAGCAATTCCGGAAGATGTAACGAATCCAAGTGCTGATATTTGCTGTGATCCGGATAATACGTCTCTTTTAAACCCTAGATCTAGTATTTGTTGAGATCCCGATATAGCTTCTTTAATAAACCCTAAAGAACTTACCTGTAGTGATGATGATACTATGTTATTAGCATCTACTTTTCTATAATACGAAGAAGTTGCTTGTTGTATTGATAATACCTGCTGCTCTAATGAGCTAGATACCAATTCTAATGCACTTAGTCTGTTATTTGTTGATCCAGTATAGCTATTTAGTGAACTTGAATGTAAGTTTAGCCCTAACAGTGAAGAATCACCGACATGGCCAGCTTCTATTGAAGATATACGGTTAATTACATCGGATCCATTAAAAGTAAGAGATGATCCTGTGATATTCAAGGAACCGGTCAAGTTTAAGGCATTTAAGCCAGGTCTTAACTCGGTTTGCATCACATCGTTCTTTTTAAAGACGAGTGAGCCTGATATTTCTCCTATGAACTTTGACATCTAATAGCTGCTATTGTTATGTTGTTAAAAAACCACAGTTGGTACTTCCTTTCCTATAAATAGTCGACCAACTAAAGGCTAGTCTCTTTTATAATGTTTTTTCAGCAGTAAATTTTACTTCTGATTTACTGTATACCTTCCTGTTATTATGAACATGTGCATTAATAGCATCTGATACTATGTGTCCTAGTAATGTTATATTAAATTCAGTCTTAATCATCCTATCGCTACCTTGAACAATTTCTGCTGCAGTAGTATATGTATCTATCTGCGCTCTAAATCTATATTTGTCTGGATCTCCCCAGTATGAATCAGAAGCATAGTTTATTCCTTCTACTATCTTATTGTTTTGTTCAACATAGTCTGTATAAATTATACAGCTGTAAACGATATCGACGTAATCTGGTATTGCAACTGCATAGTATTCTTCAACAGGTTGTCTGTTGTTTAGAATACCGAAGTTATCGTATATATTCTTCTTACTGTAGGATGTTTTAAAGACTCCAAAGTTGTTAGGTCCGTTAGCATCCATTTTATTCCCTAGGTTTCTATTTTTTGATATAGAATCTCTCCTAAAGACAATTAAAGGTGCCTGCATCTTACCATTCTTATCGCGGTAATACCCGTCTTTTTGCATTGCTGCCCAACGTTCAGGAGAGCCGTATACAAGTGGGACTTTTATAGGTTTTCCATTCTGTGTAACGGTTGGTTGCAATATTTCGTTAAAGTAATAGTAGATTGCTTCATCAATATCTTTAATACCCACGCTATAATTCTTTATAGCATCGTTGTCTCTTCTAACTTGGTGGGCACGGTCCTTACTTCTATCAATAGAGGCTCCTGTTTGTTCCGCTGATAGTTGGTCTTGACTTTTAGGTAAAGGTTTATTTCCGGCCATGTTCTTAGTTATTTGTTACTTCTTCTATTCCTACTCTATCTGCTCTTGTTAAATGAGTATCTACTATGATAGACATTGACGATCCAAATCCAGATGTACTAGAAGAAAGGTTATATTTATTATCTCTACCTAAAAAGAGTGTGTTCTCTCTAACAGTATCTACTTCATAGAAGTCATTATGCCATTGTACAATATCTCCTACCTCTGGTGGTAGGTTTGAATCTACTAAATCCTGTCTTATAAAAGCAAAAGATGCTTCTCTTCCTAAATCAGGTCCAAACTCTTGTATATCTATTACCTGATCCCCTCTGGTAATCAAACAAGCTATTTTAATTGCATTCCAATATGATTTTTCTAGAGATTCACCGTATAGGTTTATACTTGAATCTTCTATACTTAATTTATGGTATAGAACTTCTTGTTCCACTATATCATGTAGTAACTCTCTATTGATATTAACCAATAAGTCAAAATCTCTGTTGGATCCGAATAGCATTATTTTTCTTCTATTGTTTCTGTTCCTATTTCCATAGAAACTATGTTACTGTATTTAGTTGTTGCATTAGCTTTAAGTGCTTCAAAAGCTTCTGTACCCTCTTTCTGGCTGATTAACTTTATTTTATATGTCCCTACGCTTGATTGTTGGTCTTGACTAGCTAACGTAACTGTTGTCACACCAGGGAGAGCTCTTAAAGCATCATCGTATTTTACTGGTCCTTCTTCTCCAAAGGTTATTTTGACCATTGCTTCAAAAGTCCTAAACGTAATTTCAGATATAATTTGTAGTAGCTTCATTTATCCAATATATATTACCATTGGAACAGATTTAAGAATATTCTCCACATCTTCTGATTCCTTTGCTTGTGCTTCTAATTGTTTACTTCTAGATGTCATATCTAATAGTTCTCTTAAGTTTAATAGTAGTGCTGCTTTTTCGCTTCTTGCATCTGCAAGCAGGTCAGCTTGGTTAAGAGTTGCTTCTGAACCTGGTACTGGTACTGTTGCGTACTTACCTCTAATATATCCTAATAGTTCTTTTGCTAATGCTAAAGTATATTGGAAAATCCACTGTCTACCTACACTGTTAGTTTGTTTGTACTGTATATTTTCATAAGGTACTTCTGCTACATTAGTAATTACTGATTTACTGCTGTTAAAGTTAGTAGATTGTTTATCTTCTATCTTATAGTACTCAAAATGTAGACTACCAGATGCTGTTGGTATTGGAAACAGCTTTAACTTATTGTTTGTTACTTCAAATGAAAATGCTGATTTTCTTATTTGATCGTTAAACTCTATTGCTTGAGTCTTTAATACATCATAAGAAGTAGGCATTAGTAAAAAGTTTACTCCGGGACTAAATTTACCAAAATCAAAAGCACTCATTAGTGATTGTACTCCTGTTCCAGTTCCTGCATAAGGGTCAAAGTACCTTTGTATTGCTGGTGCTGCTTCGTAAAATATTTTTCTTACTTCTATCTTTCCTGAGATTCCTTGTTCTGCTGTCCAAGTATCAAAATCGTAGTTCTGTATGTTCTTATTGATTGCCATGGAACCTGTATGCTTAGTTACATTTCCTCCGACTCCTGCTTCTGTTCCGTAATGTTGAGATATCTGTATAACTCTAGAGATTGTTGGATCAATAACTTGGTTGTTCATAGAACCTCTACTACCGGTAGAAGAACCTTCTAAACCTAAATAATTCTCTCTTATATTATATTGAAATACTTCGTTACCGTATGTAGTTATAGCTTCTTCAAAGCAAGCATAGAAAGACTCGTTGTTCAATTCTACGTCCATTAAAGGGTACCCTAATCTGGTAGCACAGAATTTAGCAACTTTATCAGCATCTTGTTGAAAAGAGCTGTCTGCATCGTAAAACCCGAATGGAGTTTTGCCTGGTGCAAAGGTAGAACTTCCGTTCCATATAGTTACATTTGCCATATATTAGTTTTCTAATAAATAGGGACTAATCTCTGAAGGTTTGGTATACTTTCAAGATAGGTGCAACTATATCGTGTCTATGATTAGTTTCTAATGACGCTGTTTGAAAGCCTTCTACGTTCTCTTCAATTCTAGATAGAAAAGAAAATCCAGTTTCTCTTTTATCTTTTAAGTCTATTTGAGCCATATCTCCACAAATTACCATTTTAGAATTTTTACCTAATCTTCCGATAACGGTTTCCATTTGTGTATGTGTTACATTCTGAGCTTCATCAACTATTACGAAAGCATCTACAAAAGTTCTTCCTCTCAGGAAAGCAAAAGGAACTATTTCTATAATTCCATCATCTATAAGTTTTGTTACTTTCTCTTTACTATATAACATGTGTAAGTTATGATAGATTGGAGCTAACCAAGGGTCCATTTTTTCTCTTATATCTCCTGGTAAAAATCCTATATCTTCTTTAGACACTGTAGGTCTTGTGATAATAATCTTATCAACCTGTTTGGTAAATAACATATCTAAAGCTACTTGAGTTGCTATTAATGTTTTACCAGATCCTGCCATTCCTTTTATTACTGTTATTGGAGCTGTAAGTATCTTAGCTTTTGCTTCTTTCTGTTCTTCGTTTAATTGAACTTTAAATCTTATTGGGTTCTTAGGCCTCTTCTTTACTGCAAATACCTCATCGGTATGGTGTCTTTGTGGCATGTTTATAACTTTATTGATTTATACTTATAAATAGCACATAAAAAAAGAGGCCCGAAGGCCTCTCTTAATAATTTAGTCAAGATATAGACTATACTAACTCTAAGTCAGAAATATAAATCTTACCATAAAATTCTGGTCTGATCATTTTCTTAGCATAACGAGTCATTAAACCTTTTCTAGGAGTGAAGGTTTCTGGATCGTATACTAATGGAGTCATCATTAATGGTACATAAGGAGCATATACTGCACCAGCTTCTAAGAACTGTCCACCTCTGTAACCTAACAACATAACGTTCTCAGTCATATAAGGATTCTTGTAAACTTGGAAACGGTTAGCTAAGCTACCAATCTTCTGTACACCCATTGCAAATTTCTCTTGGTTACCGTCAGTTTGTGCAGCGTATCCAGGAATTGATTCAAGGATTGTTGCAACTGAAGGAGAACATACTACGAAATTAGCACCACCTCTTAAGGTCTTTTGGTGAATCTTGTTAGATACTTTCTGTACTTTAGTTCCTAATGTTTGGAACCATTGTCCTTGAGTATTGTAAAAATCAGAAGAAGCAGTACTCCAAGCACCTCCTACGAAGTTCTTGTTGTTCTCTGCAGACCACTTTTCAGTTGTTACTGCGCCTTTGATTAACATATCTAAGATCTCTAAATCAATCTCCATAGAGATGTATTCAGATAACAAAGAAGTTAATTCAGCTTCAGCATCAATTGAATGGTATGCGTTAAGATCTTGTGCAAATTCTGGCGTCCATTGTGCTTTTAACTTTCTAGTCTTAGCAACAATTGCCTCAGATTGTAATTGAACATCGATTTCTGGAATAGAAATAGAAGTATCAACTGCTACACCACCGTCAGCTTCAAAATCGCCTCTTGTATTGTCTGTTGGTTGTTTGTGATAAGATACTTGAACGTTATCTGCATCAGTAATATCTCCTGCTCCTACTGTTTGTACGAATACTAAGTTAGATCCTGAGATTTTAGTGAATTGCTTGTTGATTACTACTGAACCAGAAGTTAATCCAAATGCTCTAATTCCTTCTACGTCATAGTTAGGAATAGAAGATAAAGCGATAGATACAGTTTCGTATTCAGCTAATGTAATACCAGCATCGAATCCTACATCTTTAAGCTTTGCAGCTCCTACTGCAGCTGCTGCTACAGTTCCAGATACACCATTGATAGTGTAACCAAATTGGCCTGCTCCGTATAATCCTCCTGAAGGATCTACATCTTCTCCCATTTTGTTAGCACCGTCAGTAACGTTACCGTACATGTTGTCTCCATCAGTACGACCGTTAGCTGTAGTACCATATTTAAAGTCTAGGTAAAATACTAGACCTGAAGGTAAAGACATTGGTTGTACAGATACGAAATCTTGTGCACTTATTTGAGCGAATACTTTTCTTACCAAAGGTAAGGCAACACCAGCCCACTGTTCTCCTGCGCCTGCTGTAAAGCCTGCTGAAGTTCCAGATGCACCTGTATTGTTTGCTTCTGCTACGATTTGTTTTGCTTGGTTCTCTAAAATCATAGCCATGTTTGTAGCTACTCTTTCATCAGTGATACCTTCTAACAAACCTGAAGCAGTCCACTTTTCAGCAAGTTTTGCTGAGTCAGCTTGTAAGCTTTTAAAGCTGTTTGAGCTTTCTAATAGGTTTTGAATTTCCATAATTGAAATTTTAATTTTGTTTTTAATTGTTTATATTTATTTTATAATACCTGCTAATTTTTGCATTCTTAAAACAGCTTCAGATACTTGGCTTATTACTTCTGGATTACTTGCTGTAGTTCCAGTTGCTTTTGATGCTAGTCCTCTGTGCTCTTTAATTGTGCTTTTAGCTTTTCCGACTATATTGTCAGATACTGTTTCAAATACTAATTTTACTTCTCTAACCGTTTCAGCTTTATCAAATGCAGCGATGATGCTTACTTTTTGACTTTCGCTTAACGTATTAGCTTTGAAAATTTTGTTAACGTATAAGAGTTTAGAATTAAGGATATTAACTTCATTCAATTCACTTCTTAAAGTCTCTACTGTTTCTAGAGCTAATTTAAGATCAGATTTGTTTTCTGCTGCTTCCTTAAGAGTATCATTAACGTTTTTATCTTTAGAATCTGATTCTGCTGATACTTCGTTTTCTGTACTTTCTTCTACTGGCTTATCATCTTTATCTGCATGATCACCTTCGGTAGTTAAACCTTCAAGTTCTGCAAGTAATTCGTCTAAGTCAATTTCTTCTTCTCCTTCTCCGTCTTCTGGAGCCATGTCTAGATCAGCTTCACCTTCTGGTCCGCCGTCCATACCTGCATCCATATCCGCTCCTAATTCATCTTCTCCTTCTAGACCTGCTCCAGCACCCATTTCGGTTGCTATAACATCTCTAATAAGATCTTTGAATTGATCAACTGATAGGTTAGATAAGTCTTCCTCTCCGTCTATTTCGTCAGCAGCTTCTTCTGCTTCATCCTCAACAGGGGCGATTTCTTCTTCTCCGTCTAATTCTTCTTCTTCTGGTGCTTCATCTTCTGCAGCCTCAAAAGTGTCTGTAGTTTCGTTTGCTTTTGCTTCGTCTTTTTTACCTTCGTATCCTTCTTGTTCCATATCGTCAGATTCTTTAACTACCTCTTCTGTGGAAGAGTCTTCCATCTCTTGAAGTTTTGCAGCTAACATATCTTTTAAATGTGGAGTCAGAGACTCTTCTAAGGCTTCTTTTGCGTTTGCAATAGCAGCGGAACGTACAGATTTTGCTTCAGCAATTGCTTGCTTGAATAAATCTTTGTTTGCCATTTTTAATAAATGTTTGTGTGTTTCTACGATTATTGAGAATCGTAATAGAAAATTGTAATTTGGTTGAATCAGTATAGTGCACTGATTATTATGTATATAAATATATACGTTTTACGGAAAACAAGAAAACCACCTAAAAAAGATGGTTAACTTTCCTGCCCGTCGGTAGCGTCCGAGGAATTATCTTATCCTAATACTCCGATATCATTTAAGACACCTCTGATTAGGGTATGTACTTCTTTTCCTTTTACTAATGATTTAACTGTATTGAATGCGGTTGCTCCCCATTTGGAATTTTTAACTGCATCTAGAGCTGCTCCTCCATATTGTCCTGCTAAGAAGAATATAAAGATAGCATAAAGACCTTTAGTTACCGGGTCAATGTATTTTTTAGTTGGTCCTACCATTACTACTGATAGTACTCTTTTTATTGGGGACATAAAAGCTTGTTCGTTCTTATGAGTCCAGTCGTAAATAGATGTTGCTATGTCTTCTGTTTTATCCCATCCCTGTTTCTTAGCTATTTTTTTAGCCATTGATGATAACATATGGGCTACCGTGTTAGATAGTAGGATATAACTTAATATACCTAGAATACCTACAGCTTCTTCAACAGGTGCTTTGTCTTTTAATTCTTTCTCAATAGCTGCTGCTAATCCTGCGAATTCGTTTTCGTTTAGATTTTCATCATCATAACTATCATACCTGTCTTCATCACTTTGTGCTGCATTTAACATGTCATTTAAATCAGCATCTTTATGTAGTTCTGGGTTTTTTATAGTAACAGCGTTTGGTAGGTCATCTCCTCTTCCAATATGAAGTTCATAATCTTGCCCTTCCTTATAGTTGCTTTCTAAGTGATCGACTACTTCTTCTATGTACTCTAACTCGTACCCAAAAGTGATTAAATCGTCTTCATAAGATTCTAAAAGTATTTTTGTAAGTTTCATTATGCTCTTAATATATCGTTGATTATCGCATCTAGATTGCTATACTTAGATACTTTTAATTTACCTTCTGATAAAGATACTGGGTTCATAAAA
>TARA_R110000803_G_scaffold74903_5_pt1 | contig 10263 bp, 19 predicted proteins | sample TARA_R110000803 | Tara Oceans TARA_R110000803 (sample SAMEA4397772) | marine metagenome | biome: Polar Biome; feature: [SRF] surface water layer (ENVO:00010504); material: water (ENVO:00002006), including particulate matter (ENVO:01000060) such as... | depth 5 m | reverse complement strand
GCAGTGGGTTTCTTAGCAGTGGGTTTCTTAGCAGTGGGTTTCTTAGCTGGTGGTTTCTTAGCTGGTGGTTTCTTTTTTGGTCTTCTAGTTGACATACATTAATAAATATACGCTTTAACTCCAAAAAAATAAACGTTTATTATTCACTATCTTTAGATTCAGTATCTTTAGACTTAGCTACTTTTATAAAATTATCATTTAAGAAGTCAATACACATTTTAGATGAGGTTTCCGAGTCCATATATTTATTAGTATGCGCTAGATGTATTAATGTACCTAGTGCGTTACATACTGTTGTTAAGTCATCTAAGACCATTAGTCTAGCTGTTTCAGAATTATCTACTTCTTCAGCAATTGATTCTGGTTTTGATAGTCTGATAGCATCTTTTCTATCAGTATCCATGTCTATTATAAGTGTATTTTTCATAATATATATTATAGTATTTTATTATTAATAATAAATAGTTATTAATGGTAGTCTAAAGATATTTAAAACCATCAGTAATAAAAACTTTTAATGTTTTTCCATTATCTTGTAAACTAATTTCTGTCTTATTAGTTGACTTACTGTTTACATAACTTCTTTCCCCTCGCTCAATTATTTCTACTCGATTAACTTTATTCAACAGTGTTATGGGTGGTAACATACTCATAACATCATTTACAGTCAAAGGTTTGCCGTCTTTATCAAATAATTCTGTTTTTTCGTTCATAATTTATTAATTAAAGTATCTAAAATCGTGATTGTTATTAATGTTCATAAGTGTCTCAAGTATTAAACCGATTACATTTTCAACATCCTTCTTGTTTACTGTCTCAACTGTCGTATGCATATACTTTAATGGTAATGATATTAACGCTGAAGATACTCCACCATTACTATAAGCAAACGCATCAGTATCTGTACCTGTACCACCAGAAGCAGATAGTCTTTGGTATGGAATGTTATTATCATCAGCGGTCTTCATAATTAACTTAAGTAAGTTATTCTGAACTGCAGGTCCGATACTTAATACTGGTCCCTCTCCGCACTTTGTAAGTCCCTCTATAGCTTTGTTGATACCTGGTGTTGTTGTGTCGTGACAAACATCAGTTATTATTGCAACATCTGGTTTAATACTATCAGCCATCATTTGTCCGCCTCTTAATCCAATTTCTTCTTGTACTGCGTTTACAATATATAAACCAAACGGAAGTGTAATATTTTTTTCTTTAAGTAATCTAGCAACTTCCATAATCATAAACCCACCAACTCTATTGTCAAGTGCTCTACCTACGAAACTATTCTTATTAAGAATCTCAAAACCATCAACGTAAGTAATCATATGACCAACCTTAATACCCATCTTACCTACTTCTTCAAAGTCTTTTGCCCCAACATCAACTGTAATGGAGCTAACTTCTATCTTAGTGTCCTTACCTCTTCTGGTGTGTATTGCTGGGTGACCGAACACACCTTTTACAACACCCTTGTCGCCAAACAAGTTAACTCTCATAGATGGTGCTATTTGGTGGTCTGTGCCTCCGTTTCTAGTTACGTGTATGTATCCATCAGGTGTGATGTATTTAACTGACCAACTAATTTCATCAGCATGTGCTTCAATTACTACTTTAAATTTAGCTTTAGGATTAATGATTGCCACTACACTACCGTAGTTGTCAACTCTAAAGTCATCAACAAATGGTTTAATCCTATCTAACCATAGCTTCTGACCTTCAGCTTCATCACCAGTTGGTGATGCGTTATTAATATATTTTTCTAGAAACTTAATTGATTCCTTTGGTAGCTTATTTCTTTTGTTTTTACTCATAATTAAAATGTATATATTATTTACGTAGTTCTACTAAGTAGTTACCCGACTAGGACTCGAACCTAGACTGTCAGTACCAAAAACTGAAGTGCTACCATTACACCATCGGGCAATTAAAAAAAAATAACCCAATATTTAGACTGGGTTATTTTTTTTATAGTTTTGGATATTTAAGATTGTTTGGTGTGAAATTATAAAGTAATACTGCGTAAAATCCTAATAATCTTTCGTTAAGTTGGTCTGCTCTACCAATTGCTGACATTAAATCGTTATTAACAAAAGCTTTAACGAAATCACCACCTAAATAAATACCTATCTCTGGGTACTTAGTTTCAAGAATTGATACACCTGTATCAATTACATGTTCAAAATTCTCTTCACTTAAATTAATAGGGTCAAATTTATCTAATAGAAATCTTGTTAAATGCTCTCTAACATATGTTTCTGTTAACTTTCTTGCCTCTGTGTAATTATCTCTTGTTATTTCCATAAATCAAATATAGTGTTTAATGTTGACATACACAAATTAATTATAGTTTTATTTTAAATCTTTTATTTGAGTTTTGGTATTTACAGTTTGAATATTGGTGGCATTGTTATTAACCCACCAACTACCATCTTTGTATTGTTCATCACAATGACCAGCATCGAATCCATCATCAAATGCCATCATACATAATTCTTTAACCTCTTCTAGTGTATATAATTTACTCATAGTTAATTTTGTTTAAATTAAAAACTCTCCACGTTCTTTTAACAGTTGTTAGATAGGTAACCTATTAAAGCAGCTAAAGTGAAAATAAAAATCGGGTATGCAATAAAAAGCACTATAAACATTTTCATAATAATAATTTTTTAAACAAATTTATTTTAAATGTGAGAGAAGTAGGAATCGAACCTACGCCTATGGAATCAGTGCACTTCACCATCGCTCTACCACTGAGCTATTTTCTCATAAAAACTCTCCAAGTCCTCCAAGTGGAATATCATGTTGTATGACCATGCTTTATTATACAGTTTCAGGTCAGTTTAAAGCCTTTTCATCTACCTTCTTTCAAAGCTAACACTCTTGATAGTGTTGTGAAGCCCAGTCCATTCAAGTACAGGCATTATCAAATTCAAGTACTTAGTCGGCACATAGGGAATCATTCACTTGCTTATCCATTAGCTTGGAGAGTTTAAAATAGTAATGGTCGTATCAACCAGCATCGGTGCTTTCAAGCCTTCTAAGATACCTCTTATCTTGCGGAACCTCCCCGTAACCCTCTGCTATATTACTTTATATTTCAAATATATGCATTTTATTTCATTCTAGCAAATATAATTCAATTTATTTTTAATTAAATGAATATACTGCAGCTAAAACGATACTAGATAAGTTATCTTTTTGTTCAGAAACTTCAGAACTAGTGTTATCAAGTCTATACTCTAATTTTAAGTTTAGATTCTCAATAGCGTAGTTAATAGTGGTTGTTAGACCAATAACGTCAGCATCAACTACCTCCGTAAATTCATAGAAGTATTCCGCTCTAACCCCAGCAGTTAATTTACCAAAGTTGTATTGAGGGTATAATGCCGCTCCATAGAATCCAGAACCGTCAGTTTCATTATAAGTTGTGTTTATACCTAAATAAAACTTCTCTGATAAATCATAACCAGCTGTCAAGTCAACTTGAAAGGTAGCTTTTGAAATCGTGTCTTGTTTACCATAAAGTACGTTAAGGTATGTGTCCTTATAACCTAACTGGGCACCTAATGTGTTTAGGTTAGTCGGGTTGTATTCCGTAGCATCTGTTGCGTTTAAAACAGCTAACATACCTGTAAGGTTTTCAGATAAATTAAAGTCAGCCTTTAACCCACTATGTGAAAATGGTCCATAAGAAAACATATAACTAGTTGAATAGTTAAAGTTTCCTGTAGGTGAAATAACTTCATAACCTAAGAAGGTATTAAAGTTACCCATGGTAAACGTAAGGTTATCGTTAACGTCCCAATAAGCATATAGCTGATTGACAATGCTAGAGTTACCTGAAGATAAGAATACTGCGTCTTCACCTCTTGGTCCAAATACTAAGTCAGCAACGAAACCTGTGTTCTTTGTATTGTAAGAACTGATAAGGTTAAACATACCTAAACTGAAACCATTGTTATTAGCAAATGATGTAGCTGGAGCTAAATCTGTAGCTGAAGTACTTAAGTTCCTTCTGTAATAAATGTCAGCACTTCCTTCTAAAGAAAGTTTTGATTTTTCTGTAGACAAGCTATCTTGACCATAAATAAGTGTTGTACCTAGTACGATAAATAAAATTGTAATTAATTTTTTCATTTTTAAAATTTTTATGTAAATTAAGGGGGTAATTAACCCCCTTATATTATTATTATTATTATTATTAATGTTGATTAAGTCTAAAGTCAGGATATGCGGACATACCATGTTCAGCGTTATCTAAACCTTCAACTTCTTCATCTTTTGATACTCTAAGTCCCATAGCCTTCTTGATAGTAAATAAAATCAAGAAAGAACTAACTAAACAAAAAGCACCTATTACGAAAACACCTGTAAGTTGTGTTATGAGTTGACTAGTACCAGCCATGTTTCCAAAGATACCCACGGCTAAAGTTCCCCAAATTCCACAACCTAAGTGGACAGCTATTGCTCCCACTGGGTCGTCTAACTTTAGTCTATCTAAAAGAGATACTACAAACACAACAATAACACCTCCGATAAGTCCAATAACTACTGCGTCATTTGGTGACATTTGGTCCGCACCTGCAGTTATTGCTACTAATCCACCTAGTATTCCGTTCAAGAACATTGTTAAGTCAAATGTCTTGTCTTTAATAAAGGAAGTCATAGCGGCACTAATACCACCAGCGGCAGCAGCTAAACAGGTTGTCACTAAAGTTAATGATGTTAGTGCTGGGTCGGCACTTAATACTGACCCACCGTTAAATCCAAACCATCCTAACCATAATATTAGAACACCTGCAGTAGCAAAAGGTATGTTGTGTCCGAAGATAGCAAGAGATTTGCCATTCTTAAACTTACCTAATCTAGCTCCAAGTAACCATACAGCTACTAAGGCTGCCCAACCACCTACAGAGTGTACTAGGGTTGAACCAGCAAAGTCATAAAATCCTAGTTTATCTAAGAATCCACCACCCCATTTCCAAGAACCTACTATCGGATACACTAATCCAACATAAATTAAACTGAATAACATAAAACTTGTTAGTTTAATTCGTTCAGCTACGGCACCAGAAACAATAGTTGCGGCTGTTGCGGCAAACATTCCTTGGAAAAGAAAATCTGTCCACCATGTGTAACCACCACTAGCATACTCGGCAGTCATGCCATTTACAGGTGCGTCGATTCCGAAGCCTGCAAACTTTAAGATACCTAAATCACCATCTTCAAACCCAGGGTACATTAGGTTAAACCCACCGATATAATAAACCAGTAGCCCCATGCAAATGATGAAGATATTTTTAAAAAGAATATTGATTGTATTCTTACTTCTAGTTAATCCAATCTCTAAGAAAGAAAATCCTAGGTGCATGAAAAACACTAATCCAGTGCAAATCATCATCCATACGTTGTTTGTTGTTAACATTTCCATTTCTTTCTAATTTAGAGTTTGATTACCATGTTCTTTGGTTCTTATTCTATACGCTTCCTCAATGTTGGAAACGAATATTTTACCATCACCAACCTTACCTGTGTGGGCAGATTCAAGAATAGCATTAATTGTTCTGTCTAAGAACTCATCTGAAACGACAATAGACAAATGTCTTCTTTGAATGTCATTTGTACTAAATTCAACACCACGATAGACGTTACCTACTTTCTCATTACCAACACCAGTCACGTCCCAATAACTAAAAAAAGTTACCTTAACGTTCATGAGTGCAGTTTTTACGTCGTCAAACTGAGATTTTCTGACGATACATTCTACTTTTTTCATAAATTTAATTTATATTATTATTATAGCTGCAAATATACTAATTAAATTATTAACATACAATATAATAATTTTTTTTATTTTTTAGTTATTAACAACGTTACAGTTAATACAACCCAAAACACTCCGAACCCTACTGATACCATAATTTTTAATTTTTAATATATTAAATTTGTTCTCCTAATCGTCTTATTAGTTCGTCTGTTATATCTAAGGTTCTTTTTACTAAGGGTGATGGGTTAGCACTAGGTGGGGTTGTAATTAAGCCAGATAGTATTTGAGTAGCTATCCATTCTCGCTTAGTTAATCCATCTTGTGTATTAATACAACCACCTTTATCTTTTACTGAAGAAGCGAATGCTGAATCTTCATTTATTTTTTTTAAGATAATTATCATCTTCTGTAGTCATAATAACGTTTTATTTTAAATCGTAAACCATTCTGGTTTATCTCTTTTTTTCCAGTCTGCAATATGTGGTTTATCTAATATATAATACCTTCTGTAAGATTCTACAGGGTCATCCGTCTTGTAATCCTCAGGCATTGCTAATGCGAATGGTGTTAGGTCGCCATTCTCTAGTAAATTAGGTTTATTTTCAATACACCATTCGATAATATCTTGACACTTGTGTCGTTTGTCGTACCTGTGTGTGTATTCCTTCGCTAACTCTATACCGAAATCACAAAGCCAAATATAGTTTTCTATACACTCTCTAGCCCATATAGAACATGGATGGTTCTTGTGTGATAACCTGTAAGGGACATCTAACTCATTTTCAATTACGTGATGAACACCACATAATAATTGTGCGGTCTCAAGTACCATTTTAACAACATGTTTATTGTTGTGGTATTGAGCCGCCAATTTCACATCTTCATCTAATACAAATATATTCATACCACAAGATAGTATAAATTAACTTAATCACCAAACTTATTGTTATTTATTTTTAACAAAAATCAATTTAGTTTTAGAATTTTCTCTTTCTGAGACTTCAAATTTTCCAATAGATTTAATAAGTGGTGTTAATTTATCAAACCCGTAATTTCTAGAATCAAAATTAGGTTGCTTTTTTTGTAATAAGCTACCTACATCACCTAGGAAAGCCCAGCCATCTTCATCTGATAAATCCGTTATTGTAGTTGAAATTAACTTAATTACTTTTGGGGTAATCTTATCTACATTGTCTTTTAGATTATCTTTCTGATTAGTACTTTCTTTCTTTTCGGATTTCTTTCTAAGTATTTCAATGTAAATAAATTTATCACATGCAACTATGAAAGGGTTAGGTGTTTTTTTCTCACCTATACCAATAACTTGCATACCCGCTTCACGAAGTCTTGTTGCTAATTTTGTAAAATCACTATCGCTGGATACCAAGCAAAACCCATCAACTTTTTCACTATATAGAATATCCATTGCATCTATAATCATTGCTGAATCAGTAGCATTTTTACCAGAAGTGTATGCGTACTGCTGAATAGGTGTAATGGCGTTTTGTAGTAATAAGTTTTTCCATTTTGATAAATGAGGGGTGGTCCAGTCTCCGTAAATTCTTTTAATAGTTGGGTTGCCGTATTTTGCAATTTCTCCCATCATTTCAGTAACGTATGCAGAGGTGATATTGTCACCGTCAATAAGTATGGCTAAATTCATATTTTTTCAGTTTATATCATTAATTTAAAAATCATTAAAACGCTTTTAACTTATAGCGTTAACTACAATAAGTCAATCTCTTTTTTTACCTATTTCCAGTATTTATGATTCAATCTATCACTATCGTAAATATTAGGGTTGTCGTTTAATATCTCATCAACAGTCAAGTGTGCTAGTAACATTATGTCCTCTACCGTTATCTTAACATGTCTTTTATTAAATAAATCAAACGTTATTTGCATAACTAATGACCTTGCTTTTGCTTATGTATTCATCATAATTTTAAGTTTTTAAAGTATTAACGACAATTAAAAAAGGCCCTTGCGGTTATCATTAATTTTCAATTCGTGAATTACAAATATATCTTAAGGTTAGTCGTTATTATTTAATGGCTCAACTTCTCTATATCTATATTTAACCATTTTATTTCCAGATGTAAATGAAATCTCCCAACAATCATCACCAGTCCAGTAGCCTTTTTTTTCACAGAATTCAATAGCTTCTTGCTCTGATGTTGTGTAAGCGTGTACATCATAACCAGTGGGGTTTTTTATTTCCATTGGGTCAACCCAACCTTTTTCTATTAAATATATCTTTTTACTTTTCATCATCCCAAGTTATTTCCTTCTTATATTTTTTCTTTTTCATGAAAACCATTACTTCATCTTGTGTATAATACCAGTTCATTTCACCTTGAGCCGTACCTATGAGTAATCTCCATAACATACATTTGGGTATTTTAACATCACTTTGTCTAAGTATGTATTTTTTACATACACTACTTATTAATTCTATTAAATTAACACCATTAATATTATCCGTTTTAAAGGTCCCGTCATCAATTACTTTGAGTGGATTCATATATTTACACCAAAGCCATTTAAAAGGTACGTACAGGTAATGTCTGAGCCTTATAAGCTTTACTAATGGGTTACACTCTTGGTATCTTTTATTTTTCATAATTCAGAGTTATATGTTTGTCGGTTAGTCTGGTGTGTGTCAATGGTTACACCACTTCTTTTAGACAAGTTATTAAAAATGTTATCTCTTTTTGCTCTCATCATATCCACATCTTGGTATTCTATATCGTCATCATTTATATTTGTTTTAATACCATGTAGTTTAAGTGTATCATGTATTAATAAGGCGATATTAGATTTACCACTACCACACAACCCAGTTATATTTATTTTAACTTCATTGTTTAAATCTTCAAAAGATACATCAGCGAATTCTATACTGTTAGATTTTCGTCTTTCTTCAATAAGTCTATCTTGGTTATCGATATATTCTTCTATCCTACCTGGATGATTTATTACCCAATCTAAAACAATATCAGCAGATAGTGTGCAACTGTTTTTTATAACTACTTTATCACATATTATAATATGTGCTTGGTAAACTATTTCCTTACTCTTAAGTTTTTTTAACTCTTCTGAACTTATGATTAATACTTTACTATTGTTTTCCATTATTTTTTAATTTTATTATGCAATTCTAATAATTCAATAATTCTATTATCAATATCATCCATTTTTGCACAGTCGATATGGTTAGCTGCTTTCCTATTTAAGTCTTCAGGATTACCAGTGTAGTATACACCTCTTTCAATTAATCCGTGACACTTATAATCACCACCATAACCACCCATACCATGTAAGGCTAATATATCCTTTAGTAATTTTATTGTCTTATCTTCATCCATATCGTGAATATAATAAATAAATTTTAGACTACCAAATGTTATTTATATTTATAACCAGTTTCTTTCATTAACATCAACCAATAACTTACGAAGACTATTGTATTTGTCTGAACTAAAAGAGTCTTTAAGTTCTCTTACTTCAGGGGTGTTATTTTCTTTTAATAAATCAATTAAGAACTTATCATTATCCCAATATTCTTGACCATCCTTAGATAACTCACCTTTTGGGGAGTATGTTATTGCTTGGGTACCTTCGTTAATTGAGTTGTCTTCATTTATTAATACAACGAATTCGAAATGACCACAATCACTACATGCCCCATAGTAGAATGTATTTTCAAAATCATTTAAATTGTTATTATCTGAATCAACTGGAGTTAATTTATATCTTACTCCGTCTATTTCTATTGTTTGCATAATTATTTATTTTTTAATTTAAAAGTAAATTTTAGGTTTTAGATTTGAATAGGTTTTAACGTTATCAATGTTTGAGTTTTTATTAACTTTAACACCACCCACGTTTTTCCTATACGAATACATTTCAAAGTTTTCTATTAAAATATTTTCACTATCAACTTCAATTAAGTACTCACCTTTGGATTCGCCATCCACAATAACAGCACCTTCCATATCGATTACAACAACCCCGTCTTTATTTTTAGTTATTACCATAGTTCTTATTTTATATTATTTACCAATAAGGTTTCCAACCAATTTCTTTAACATAGTCATCTTGAAATATTCCATTAGCACCCTCGATGAAAACAGCGTAGGGAACTTCTTTCTCCTTGTCCATTGCCTCTCTATAATCATGTTTACCGTTCCATACTTTCACAAAGTACTCTGCGTCCTCTTGATTGTAAAACCCTAACGTCTTGTTCATTTCTTCCCAGACTTTGCTGTGATTGAGGCTTTCAAATGAGCTTTTTCTAATTCTTGCAGTAGTCTTGTGTACGATTACTTTTATCATGATATTTAGGTTTTTAATTGTTAAATTGTTAAAGCCCGAACAGCGCGAACAGTGGCGCAGTTGCCCTTACTGGCGGCGCTCTGGTAACCATAGTAGAAATCCTGCCCCCACGCATAGCTGGCACCGAGCTCCGCAGAACTCCAATAATAGCCATTAGC
>TARA_R110000803_G_scaffold74002_4_pt1 | contig 10269 bp, 9 predicted proteins | sample TARA_R110000803 | Tara Oceans TARA_R110000803 (sample SAMEA4397772) | marine metagenome | biome: Polar Biome; feature: [SRF] surface water layer (ENVO:00010504); material: water (ENVO:00002006), including particulate matter (ENVO:01000060) such as... | depth 5 m | reverse complement strand
GTCTTTAGTAATACAATTACAAATAACAACCAATTAACCAACGGAGCAGGTTACACTACCAATACAGGAACTACAACGGCAAGTAATACACAAACTTTTACAAACAAGAGTGGGAACATATCACAATGGACTAATGACTCGGGTTATCTAACCTCAGCAGGAGACATCACGGGTGTTCTTGCGGGCACGGGAATGTCGGGTGGCGGAACAACGGGCACAGTTACTCTAACGAATGCTGCACCTAACGTAACTACAAACTTAACAACAACTACCGCTGCTACTACTGTAACAATTAATAGTTCGGACGGTACAAATGCGGCTATCCCTGCTGCAACAACAACTGTGGCGGGTGTTATGACGGGTGCTGACAAATCTAAGTTGAATGGGATTGCTGCAGGAGCGACTAACGTAACAAACAACAATCAGTTAACTAACGGTGCAGGCTATACAACAAATACTGGAGATATAACAAATGTTTCTACAACATCACCAATAACAGGAGGTGGAACAAGTGGATCAGTTACTATTACACATGCAACTTCAGGAGCAACTGCAGGAAGTTATACTAATGCTAATGTAACAGTAAATGCTACAGGCCATGTAACGAGTGTATCAAATGGTTCAGGGGGTACACCTCACTCTTTTAATCCTGCTCCAAATAATTCTGCAGGTTTTGGATTCGCCCAGCCACAAGTTCCAGATAATACAGGACTACAAGCTGCGGGTTGGGTAGTAGTAAATATTGCAGGTACTGATTATTATTTACCTGCTTGGACACCTTAATTAATGTTTAAGAACATTTCATAATATTTTTATTATCTTTGAAGAAATAATAATTAAATAAAATTAAAATGAGTGAAGAAAAAATCCAAATGAAATTAACTGCAGAAGAATTAGAGACTGTTCAAAATCTAAATCAGCAGTTTGTGCAAACTAAAGTTGCTATTGCTGATGCAGCAGTACAACAAACAACATTAATGAATGCGTTAGAAAGTATTCAAAATTCTTTTAATGATCAAGAAAAAGTTCTTGCTGAAAAATATGGTAAGAATGCAACAATTAATTTAAAAGATGGCACTGTAACCCAACCAGAAGACAAAGAATAAAATGGCAAAAATAAGCAACACCTCGGCATACCCACAAATTGCAACATTAGATCCTGCAGATTATTTAATACTTACTGATGCAGAAAACAATCTAATGACAAAGTCTTGTACTGTACAACAGCTACAAGCACAATTTGGTATTGACACGTTGGTTGCTCATGTTGAAGTTACATCTTCACAACTACAAGCTTTAGCGACATCGGATAAAACAATTATTGCTGCTCCAGGAATAAACAAGGTTATAGATATATTGTCTCTTGCAGTGTATGGTCAGAAAGGTACAACAGTGTATAACTTTCCAAACGCTTTAGAGTTTAAATGCAGTACCACGGAATATGCAACGGTTGCTTCTGCCACCGCAAACGGTAACGCAGACTATGCTGCTAAGCTTTTTCTTGGAGGCGTGTTTGAATCTTTTCCTACAAATATAATACTGCCTGCTAATCAGCCTTTAGTGTTAACTACAGGTTCTAATCCAACACAAGGTGACGGTAAGTTGTTTGTCAACGTATATTACAGAGTCCTAACATTAGGCACAACATTTTAATTTAATAGATTGGACATAAGAAAAATATCCATAGGCACAGATTATAAATCTGGTGCAATGCATTATATTGTAGGCCAAGAAGTTTTGGGAGGAGGATATTCTATTCATTTAATACAACACAATAAAGAACAGGAGTCATACATGGTATGGATTCAGAATGAAGACGAAGTGTTGTTGTGGAAAGAATTTAAAACCACTATGCCAATCTCATTGGAATATAATATAAATTTTTAATGCAATCACCACATTATTTTATTGTAAAGCCCCTAAAAGGGAAAAGGTATGATAACACTAAATCTTATGGAGATAAAGAGTTAATCATAAGTGTATCTGAAGAAGATCACACTGTTGCAAATAGATTTGCAAAAGTAATAAATTTACCAATAGGGTATACAGGCGATATATCAATAGGAGATACCGTTCTTGTGCATCATAATGTTTTTAAATATTATAATGATATTTATGGAAGACAAAAAAGCGGAAGAAGCTGGTTAAAAGATGATTTGTTTTTAGTGGATGAGTTCCAGTTTTTTTTGTATAAAAAAAATAATGAATGGAAGGCTTATGATAAATATTGTTTTGTAAAGCCAATCGCTAAAAAACAATCTTATATAATAGGTAGTGGCGTTAATAAAGAACCGCTACAAGGAGAGCTTGTTTATATAAATAATCAATTAAAAGACTTGGGACTTAGCGTTGGAGACACTGTATGTTTTGAGCCTCACAGTGAGTACTCTTTTAATATAGACGGTCAAGATCTTTATAGGATGTTTACTCAAAATATAACTATAAAATTATGATATACTTAATAGATAATTTTTTAGACAAAGAATTTCTTGAGATTACTCAGAATTATTTAAACGAACCTTTCCAAAAAGTTATTTCTGGCGGAAAGGATTTTTACGTTTTAGACTCTAATGACGATTTTAATAATTATATTTTAGGTTTACTCGAACAAAAAGAAGGAGTTGAATTAGAAAACATATTAAGTTTTTTTAGAGTCGCTACAGATGAGTTGGATACCAAATGGAGGATTCACTCTGATTTAAACATAAAAGGACAAAGACCTGATCGTGCTATTGTATTATATTTATCACCGAAAGAACTTGAAGAGCTACACGGAACAGCTTTTTGGGAACATGATATTTATGGTAAAGAGTTACCCCCTGAAATTACAGATGAGGAATATGACAGAATGCTTGAAGCTGATGCTGAAATTTTAGAAAAATGGAGGCTAAGTTCTGTAGTTGGATACGAAGAAAATAGATTACTCTCTTATCCTTCAAGTTATTTTCATAGTAAATTTCCTAACAAAGCATGGCTTTCTGGCAGAAAAGTATTTGTAATGTTTTATAAATTTAAGTAATGGACATAATAGCACTTAAAATAAAAATAATAGAGGCAGGTGAAAAGGCAGTTGATGAATTAATAAATGTGGCTAAAGAAAGAATAGTTACAGGAACAGAAGATGATGTATCTGCAGATAGATTAAAAAATGCAGCAGCTACAAAAAAACTTGCAATTTTTGATGCGTTTGAAATATTAAATAGAATAGAAGAGGAAAAAGATAAGTTAAACGGAAAAGAAACTAAAAAAAGTAATTTACCAAAAGGATTTGCAGAAAGAAATTCAAAATAACTTATATAGAGTTTTGCACAATGCAATTCCAGCTAAGGTTGTTTCTACAAAAAATAGACACAAATCTTGGCAGTATGGCTATGATGAAAAATATAATATTGTAATAATTTCCAGGGATGGAACTATTGGTGATATATATAATATAAATGGTTTAAAAATTGCTTTACCCAGCACTCCAAAAGAAATACATAAAAGATCTAATTCTAAAACAGATCAATATTGGGAGGCTGAAAAATATTCAAAAGAATTAAAAAGAATATCTACTATATTCCAATGGCATTCAGTGCCCAACCATTTTAAAGAGCAATGGGTAGATTATATTGAGGAAGAATTTAACAGGAGAGAGAAAGGTTTTTGGTTTTATAATAATGGGATACCCACGTATATAACAGGGTCTCATTATATGTATTTACAATGGACAAAAATTGACATTGGACTTCCTGATTTCAGAGAGGCTAATAGAATATTTTACATATACTGGGAAGCTTGTAAGGCAGACAAAAGAAGTTTTGGTATTTGTTATTTAAAAATAAGACGTTCAGGTTTTTCTTACATGGGTTCTGAAGAGTGTGTAAATATAGCAACTCTTGCAAAAGATTCAAGAGTTGGAATACTATCTAAAACAGGTAGTGATGCTAAAAAAATGTTTACTGATAAAGTTGTTCCTATCGCTAATAACTATCCTTTCTTTTTTAAACCCATACAAGATGGTATGGATAAGCCAAAAACTGAATTAGCATTTAGAGTTCCTGCTTCTAAGATTACTAAAAAGAATATGTTTCAGATAGAAGAGGAAGAGCTTGAGGGTTTAGACACTACTATCGACTGGAAGAATACAGGTGACAACAGTTATGATGGTGAAAAATTGAAACTACTGGTTCACGATGAAAGTGGTAAATGGGACAAGCCAGACAATATATTAAACAACTGGCGTGTTACAAAAACATGTTTGAGATTAGGTAGCAAAGTTATTGGTAAATGCATGATGGGGTCTACTTCGAATGCTTTAGACAAAGGGGGTAAAAATTTTAAAAATTTATATTACGATTCAGATGTTACTAAACGAAATTCCAATGGTCAAACCAAAAGCGGATTATATTCACTTTTCGTTCCTATGGAGTGGAACATGGAAGGGTTTATAGATAGATATGGTATGCCTGTTTTCGAAACTCCTGCAACAAAAATTATAGGAATTGATGGAGAAAGCATTGAGCAAGGGGCTGTCACTTATTGGCAAAATGAAGTTGACTCTTTAAAAAGTGATCCAGACGCTCTAAATGAATTTTACAGACAGTTTCCTCGATCTGAATCTCACGCCTTTAGAGATGAGAGTAAACAATCTATTTTTAATTTAACTAAAATATATCAACAAATAGATTATAACGACTCTTTAATTAAAGATCATTTTATAACTCAAGGGTCTTTTAGTTGGAAAAATGGAATAAAAGATTCTGAGGTAATATGGACTCCAAATAAAAGAGGAAGATTTTTTGTAACTTACATGCCGAAAGTTGGTTTGCAAAATAATGTAATAAAAAAGAATGGCAGGTTTTTACCAGCTAATGAACATTTAGGTTCATTTGGTTGTGATTCTTACGACATTTCGGGAGTGGTAGTTGGGAAAGGATCTAATGGTTCTTTGCACGGACTTACAAAATTTAGTATGGAAGAAATGCCAAGTAATCATTTCTTTTTAGAATATATTGCAAGACCTCAAACTGCAGAGATATTTTTTGAAGAGGTTTTAATGGCATGTTTTTTTTATGGAATGCCAATTTTGTGTGAAAATAACAAACCAAGATTACTGTATCATTTTAAAAACAGAGGATACAGGGATTTTTGTTTAAATAGACCTGATAAGAGTTATTCTAAGCTTTCAAAAACAGAAAAAGAATTAGGTGGGATACCTAATACTTCTGAAGATGTAAAGCAGTCGCATGCAGCAGCTATTGAGTCTCACATAGAAAAGTATGTGGGAATTGATGAGCAAGGTATATATAGGACAGAAGGTGATATGGGTGATATGTATTTTGAAAGAACACTGGAGGATTGGGCTAAGTTTGATATTTCAAATCGAACTAAGTTTGATGCATCTATTAGTACTGGATTAGCAATTATGGCTAACCAAAAACACTTATATACACCGTCAAAAGATAAAAGGAAAATAAGCATTAAATTTGCAACATATAACAATGCTGATTCTCGCAGTAGAATAAATAATAAATGAAAGAGGTACAAATAGAAATCAATCAAGCCGCTTTCCCTGACCAGTTTGTTACTGACGCACAGAAAGACTCCATGGAATATGGCCTCCAAGTTGGACAGGCTATACAATATGAGTGGTTTAGAAGAGACAATGGCTCGTGTCGGTTTATGGATCAATGGGGGGAGTTCAATCGTTTGAGACTTTACGCACGTGGAGAACAATCGGTGGCTAAATATAAAAATGAAATTGCAGTTGATGGCGATTTAAGTTATCTTAATTTAGATTGGACACCTGTTCCCATAATTCCAAAGTTTGTTGACATTGTAGTAAATGGTTTGAATGACCGTTTATTTAAAGTAAAAGCTTTTGCTGAAGACGCAATTTCTGCAGAGAAAAGGGATCAGTTCCAACGAGAAATTGAAGGTGAAATGATTGCAAAACCTTTGTTTCAACAAATAGAACAAGATTTTGATATCAATGTATTTCAAACTGAAGAGACTGAATTACCTTCAAATGAAGAAGAGTTGCAACTTTTTATGCAACTTAAATATAAACCAGCTATAGAGATAGCAGCAGAAGAAGCTATAGATACTATTTTAAATCAAAATCAATATCAAGAAACAAGAAAAAGATGTGACTATGATTTAATGACTCTTGGAGTTAGTATGGCTAAGCATCAATTTCTACATGGGCAAGGGATTCAAATAGATTATGTTGATCCAGCTAATGTTGTTTATAGTTATACTGAAGACCCTTATTTTAAAGATTGTTTTTATTGGGGAGAAGTAAAGACCGTACCAATGACAGAGTTGGTAAAAATAGATCCTAATATATCTAATGAGGATATGAATAAAATTTCCAAGTACAGTCAGTCTTGGTATAATTATTATAATACTTCTCAGTATAACGAGAACTCTATGTTTTATAGAGACACGTGTACATTACTTTACTTTAACTATAAAACAACTCATACATTTGTTTACAAGAAAAAACAAATGGCAGACGGAACTTTTAAAGTAGTCGCTAAAGACGACACATTTAATCCTCCTCAAGAAATGATGGATGAAGGAAGTTTCGAAAGAGTTGAAAAGACAATAGAAGTATGGTATGATGGTATAATGGTTATGGGAACAAACATTGTGCTAAAGTGGGAGCTTGCAGAAAATATGGTTAGACCAAAGTCTGCCTCTCAATTTGCATATCCTAATTATGTTGCTGTTGCTCCAAGAATGTATAAAGGGAATTACGAATCTTTAGTAAGACGTATGATTCCTTTTGCCGATCTTATTCAAATAACACATTTAAAAATACAACAAGTTGTAGCTCGAGTAGTTCCAGATGGTGTATTTATAGATGCTGATGGTTTAAATGAAGTTGATTTAGGTACAGGAAATGCATACAATCCTGAAGATGCGTTACGACTATACTTTCAAACAGGTAGTGTAGTTGGTAGATCGTACACACAGGATGGTGAGTATAATAATGCAAGAGTTCCAATACAGCAATTAACATCAAGCAGTGGTGCTGGTAAGCTTCAAATGCTTATTGGCAACTATAATCATTACTTAGATATGATACGTACTGTAACGGGGCTAAATGAGGCAAGAGATGCATCATCACCAAACCCTGAAGCTTTGGTAGGTATTCAAAAATTAGCTGCACTTAGTTCAAATACAGCAACTCGCCATATATTAAACGCGAGTTTATATTTAACTAAAAGATTAGCGGAAGGTGTTATTGTTAGAACTGCAGATGTTTTGCAATATTCTGAATTTAAAGATCAATTTGCTATGCAGATTGGTAAATATAATTTAAGACTATTAGAAGATTTAAAAGATTTTTATATATATGATTTTGGTATTTTTTTAGAAATGTCTCCTGATGAAGAACAAAAGCAAATGCTTGAACAAAACATTCAAATGGCTTTATCTAAACAAGATATAAATTTAGAAGATGCTATTGACATAAGAGAAATCCATAATTTAAAAATGGCTAATCAACTTTTAAAAGTTAAAAGAAAAAGAAAGGCCGAAGCTGAAAAGCAGCAATTAATGCAACAACAAGCTCAACAGGGAGAAATGCAGCAGCAACAGTTTTTGGCTCAGTCTCAAATGGAGCAGCAAAAATCTGAAATGGAATTGCAAACAAAAATGCAATTAAAGCAACATGAAGTTGCAATGGATATTGAAAAACTTAAAGGTGAGGCCACATTAAAAGCTCAACTAATGCAGGTAGAGTTTAATTATAATTTGCAATTAAGAGGAATGGAGCAATCTCAAATCGATGATAGAGAGAAGACAAAAGAAAAAGGAAAATCGGATAGGATTACAATGGCAAATACGCAACAATCAAAAATGATTGAACAAAGAAAAAGAAATCTGCCTCCAATAAACTTTGAGTCTAATGAAGACAGTTTAGATGGGTTTGATTTAGCAGAATTTAATCCAAGATAGCAACAGACTAAAGTTATATAGAAAAAAATATATAAATTTGTAAAAATTAAAATTAAATAAAATGGAATTTAAAGTAAAAGAAGTTGGTGAAGGACAAGAAAAGTCTAAAGCTGAAATAGAAGAACAATTATTAAATAAGCATCAAGATAAAGTTGAAGCTATGGAAAATATTGGGACTCAAGAAGTAGAAAGTGTTGATCTTTCTAAAGCTAAAGAACCTGAGTCAGTTGACCCAGTAAAAGAAACTTTATCATCAGGAATAAATGATGAAAACGTTCTTTCATATATTAAAGAAAGATACAACAAAGAAATAAATTCAGTTGATGAATTGTTTGACACAAGAAAAACAAACGAAGATTTACCTGAAGATGTTTTAAAGTATTTTGAGTATAAAAAAGAAACAGGTCGTGGCATTGAAGACTTTTATAAATTACAAAAGAATTACGATGACATGGACGATGATTCAGTATTAGCTGACTACTATAGTATTCAAGAAGAAGGTCTTGATGCGATAGATATAATTGATTTAATGGACGATAAGTTTGGATTCGATGTTGATGAAGACGAAGAAAAAGACATTAGAAAAATAAAGTTAGTTAAAAAAAGAGAGCTTGCTAAAGCACGTAAGTATTTTAATGAACAGAAAGATATGTATAAAATCCCTCTTGAGTCAAGTGGGGGTGGATTATCTGAAGATCAAGAAACAAAACTTACTGCTTATCAGGATTATATAAAAGAATCTGATACTATTGCTGAGGAAAACGAAAAGCGATACAGTTATTTTTTAGATCAAACTAAACAAGTGTTTAACGAAGATTTCAAAGGTTTTGAATTTAACGTGGGCGATTCAAAAATTAACTACAAACCAGGTACTAAAGAAGAATTGATGAACAAACAATCGGATGTTAACAATTTTGTCAACCAATTTTTGGGCGACAATGGGTTAATGGAAGATGCTAAAGGATACCATAAAGCCTTATCGGTTGCTATGAATCCTGAAAAGTTTGCACAGTTTTTCTATGAACAAGGAGTAGCTGCAACTGTGGATGATGTTACTCGTAAATCCAAAAACATAAATATGGATGTACGAAAAGCACCGCAATTGTCTACAAAAGATGGTTTGAAAATACGCTCAGTTGGAGACAAAAGTAGTGGACGAGGACTTACAATTAGAAGTATTAATAAAAGTTAAAAATTAAAAATTAAAAAATTATGGCAGTAAATGCAACCCCAGGTTTTGACTTACAACCTTCAGCACAACAAGTGCCGTTGGAAAGTAATTATATCACAAACTTTGATTTCTTAAATCAGTATCTACCTGATACTTATGAAAAGGAATTTGAGCGATATGGAAACCGTTCGATTAGCTCTTTCCTTAGAATGGTTGGAGCAGAAATGCCTTCTAACTCTGACCTTATCAAATGGGCTGAGCAAGGAAGACTACACGTTAAATATCAGAATTGTACATCAGCAGGTGCAGCAGCAGCTTTAAATGGTGTTTGGACAATTCCTAATAACCTTACTAACTTTAACCCAGCAATAGCTACTCCAGCTCGTGCAGCATTAAGAGTTGGTCAAACAGTAATGATCTCAGATAAAACTCCAGGGTCAAACCTTACAAACAAAGGAGTTGTAACAGTAGCTCCTACAGCACTTAGCCCTAACACGGTAACAGTTGCTTACTATGAAGCGGGTGGACAGTCTATGGCAGCAGCTGTAGCATGTGATATCTTTATTTATGGTTCAGAGTTTAACAAAGGAACTGACGGAATGGTCGGATCTAATGAATCTGATGATTTAATCTTCGACAACAAGCCTATTATTATCAAAGACAAATACGCAGTATCTGGATCTGATATGGCTCAAATCGGATGGGTTGAAGTTTCTGGAGAAGACGGAGTAAGTGGATACCTTTGGTATTTGAAGTCTGAGCATGACACAAGATTACGTTTTGAGGACTACATGGAAACAGCTATGATTGAAGCTGTTCCTGCAGAAGCTGGTTCTGGAGCTGGAGACTTTTTCCAAGGCACAGGAGCTGGACTTTCAGGAGCAAACCTAAACGGTTCTGAAGGTGTATTCTACGTTGTAGAAGACAGAGGTAATGTATTTGGTGGTGGTAACCCAACAACTCTTACTGAATTTGACAGTATTATCCAAAGATTAGATAAGCAAGGTTCTATTGAAGAGAATGTTCTTTTCGTAAATAGAAACTTCTCATTTGATATTGACGATATGTTAGCTGCTCAAAACTCTTATGGAGCTGGAGGTACATCATATGGTTTATTCGACAACGATGAAGAGATGGCATTAAACCTT
>TARA_R110000803_G_scaffold73775_2_pt1 | contig 10275 bp, 8 predicted proteins | sample TARA_R110000803 | Tara Oceans TARA_R110000803 (sample SAMEA4397772) | marine metagenome | biome: Polar Biome; feature: [SRF] surface water layer (ENVO:00010504); material: water (ENVO:00002006), including particulate matter (ENVO:01000060) such as... | depth 5 m | reverse complement strand
CTAGCGTCCACCTGATTGGCAAACTTAGTCTTCAACATGTTACCAGCATTCTTCATCATCTTAGACTCGGCAGCTTTACCAGCAGAAGGAGCAAGCGACTGCAACTCTGCAAACTCTCTAGCTACTACGTTCATGTCAGTCTCTGAAGCGGCAGTACGACCACCCATAGCAACCTCTAGCTTCTTCTCAGGAACGGCCTTCACCACCTCTGGCATAACCTTACCTCTAGTGAAAGTATCATGCACCTTCTTAGAGTACTGTGTAGCAGCGGTGTAAGTCCTTCTAAAGCCTTCTGGTACAGTTCCCATACCATCCGTAAGAGCCTGTACAGCAGCAGACTGAGCCTTAACTGCTGAGTCCTTATCTATGTTGACGTTAGGATCACGAACCATCTCATTCAATGACGTTCTAACTGATTTCATAACCTGTGGACTCTGCATACGACCCATAGCCACTTCAGGCCATACAACCTTGCCCATGTTCTTCAACGCTTTCTTATCGCTCTTCACAGACATTGGAACAATCTTCCAGCCACTGTCGGTACGTAGAAGACCAGCGCCCAAGTACTCTGCAAACTTCTGGGCAGGTATGTTAGTCTCTCTGTTAGATGCGGAAACAATCGCTGCAATCTCTTTCTGGAAACCACTAACATCAATCTGGAACCCACTATCGTTAATAGGCTTCCACAGGACATCTTCCTGCTTACGGACGCTATCATATACTACATCAAATTCCTTCTTGAACTCTGCGCTCATCTTAGTAACGTCACCGTCATAAGCCTTGAGCATTGTCTGTAGGTTCTCATGTGCTATACGGACGCTATCATCAACCCCTTTCAACAAGTCGTCTTGTATACGCGGCATCATCTCCTCTAACGCCTTCCAGTTGTATGTGTTGGTTGCTGGGTCTAGGAGCAGTTTCATCTCTTCAGCCAGTGAATGCTGTGCCAAGTCCATCTGGTCGTCGATCTGACCTGCAAAGGCTGGATCATCAACAGCTAGTCTGCGCTCACCCACACGTAGACCAGCATCGTCCATCACCTGTGAAGGAGATAGTACAGTTTCTCTACCAGCAGCTTCCTGTGCTTGTAGTGCTAGATGTGCTTCATAGGGATCAGTAGCGAGGCCACGGGCGCGAGATGAAGCAGTGTCCATCGCATCTATACCGTATGTATTCTCAAAGGCATCCTTAACCCGCTTAACACCAACTGCAATCTGAGTGTCAGCATCACGAACAAGACCTGTAGCAATGTCGAAGTAAGTGGTTGGGCGGCGTGTAACAGCACCTAGAATCTCAGCAGGCATCTTAATAAGCATGTTGTCTGAACCAGATAGTCCTTCTGCAATTGCACCAGCACCGGCCATACGTAAGGCAATATCAACCTCCGCTGGCATTGACTGTGCACCAAACTGTCGAGTCATACCAACACGTGCAGTCTCTACGCCAGTGAACGGAGTGCCTGTTACGGGGTTAAGACGAGCGCCCTTGTTGGTGTACTTCAGGATACCTTGGCCTAGTCGTGCTGTGTAGGCTTTAGCTGCGCCTGTCATGTTCAACCCGTAACCAGCATACTTACCACCAGTGTCTAGAAACTCTGCATCGTCTGCATTGTTAACGAAGGTCTTGTTCTTCAGGAAGTTGGGTATACTAGGGTGGTCGCCCCATTGTACACCAGCGTACTCTTCCTCTGTTGTCATTGCACGGCCAACGTTCTCCGCATTCTTTATAGCTGTGCTGCCTAGTAAGTACATAGGCTCTACAACTTGTGAGAATGGGAGTCCGTAGACTGTGTTGTTTATTGAGTCCATAACCTCAAGCACTGGGTTAGCAATAGGCGCTACCGCCCTACCAACCTGTGACAGCAAACCATCTTCAGGACGATCTCGCTGACCTGAGTCGGGAGCGTTGGGGTCTGGTAGCGTTGGTATGTCCATGCCAGAGTCGTCTGCTTGTACTCTGTTGGCTGCAGCAGTCTCGTCAGCCTGAATCTGTAAGGCTTGGTTACGAGTGGGGCCGAAGTCATGTACCATACCGCCTTCAGCTTCCAAGTCTACTGGTGCTACTTCACCGAAATCGTATACTGTACCTGCCATTAGTAGTTAGCTCCTACAATTGAACCTGATTCGTCGCGCTCTGCCAAGAACTTACGTACTGACTGGCCTTTAGCGCCTGCACTTGCTTTAATGTCTGCCCAGCTCAATGAAGCAACTTCACCGCTAGGTAGTTTTAGTTTGAAACCAGTAGGCTTATCTGCTACCCAGTACTGTGACAAGTTTGAATTGTCTTCAACTACACGGGTACGATCATAAGCCAAACCGTTACGCTCAAAGCCTTTATCAATAGTCGTGCGGGGTACTTGTCGTAGGTAGTCGTTCCACAGGGTTGTACTGTTAAGGTCTGTGACTTCATCCAACTGCCCTCTAGTAGTCAAGAACTGGCTGCGATCTATAGTATCAATAGCACCCTGTAGCTTCATTGTAGCAACGGCTTCGTTGTACTGCCAAGGCTGAGTGAAACCAGCAGATGTCTTGTAGTAGTTAACTCTGTCAGCATCTGTCCAGCCTCTGCCCTGCATTGCAATGAACGGTATCATCGCTTCGTTCTGCATAGCTGTAAGCTCTGCTCTGTCCCATGCTTTACCTGCAATGAACTGCGGCACTGGTAATCCGGCTGCTTGGAAGACACTCTGTACGTTCTGTGCTTGCTCACCAAGGAACTCACTAGCCATACCAGTGTCCATACCACTAGCAACTTTAGCTAATACTCTGCGGTTGTTTGCTGCCAAGTCAATGGCGGCTGCTGCGTCTTCAGGAGTAACAACCATCTGCTTGCTTTGATCCTCTAGCTTTGATATTTGCCTCTTAGCGGAGAGATCGTCACCTATGTTAACGAGTGCCTTAGTAGGCTGTACAACGCTTGCGGATAGTCCTTTACCTTCCATCTCTGCTGCCGTCATAGCAACATCTGAACCTGTAGGGTAGAACTGGTTATCCTTCCACATACCAGAACCAATTGTCTTAGAAGTAGCAGTATCAACAAGGTTCATTGGCTTACCAGCTACGGGCTTAACCGCTTTAGACTTCTCTTCCAGTATCTTTAGACCAGCTGCTAAGATTTTATCGTTACCTGACTGCGCTTCCTTCATAATAGCTGTGGCTAACATGGGGTGAGTTGCTGTAAGCTGTGCTGCAACATTGGCGCGAGAGTCTACATTAGACTTAGAAGCCGCTGTAGCTGTCTGTAGTGCTTTGTTCTTTTCAGCGAACTGTGCCTGCATCTCCATACCCTTTGCAGGATTAACATCCTTGACCAGCTTAACAATCTCCTGCTGATCTGCCACCTTAGTTGGATCGAGCTTCTTCAACTCTTCCATAAGACGCTCTTGTGGGTTACGTGCGTCAAAGCCAGCTGCACCACCAACGGCTCTACGTACACCGGAGGCAGCACCACGTACAGCATTCAACTGTATGTCACGCGACGAAGGATTCACTGTCTGTTCTGGTAGCAGAGGGCCACCCATTAAACCTTGTAAGTTTGCCATAATAGTTTTCCTTAAAATCCTAGTGAGTCGCCGATTGCTTTAATCCAGTCTGGTGTGTCGCCTTCACCAATTCCTAAAGTACCTAACAAGCCGCCTGATTCGCCTCCAGACAACAACTGCATGTACTCTGCGTTCTGTATAGCTCTGGCATCGTTACCAAGCTGTAGTGACTGCATGTATGCCTGTAGTCCTTGTGAACCACTCTGTGCAGCTAACTCAGCACCACTACGCTGTCCTGTACCTGCTATGTTGGCTACGTTAGTCGCTGCACCAAGTTCTGCAAGAGCCTGCTGATTAGGAGCGTAACCGGCCTGCATCATTGCCTGCATGTTCTGGAGGTCTGCACCCTGTAGCTGTGCGTTAGCGCCTAGAGCTGCTTGGCCTAATCCGAACATACCAGCGCCTAACTGCTGATTGCCTGACTGTAGTGCCTGCTGCTGTAGTGCTGCTTGTTGATCTGCACCTTGTAACTGTAACAACTGCTGCTGGCTCTGTGCGCCTAGGCCTGCACTGGTTCCTGCTAAGCTGCCTGCTTGTCCCGCGAGAGCGCCGAACTGACCAAACTGCTGCTGCTGTTCTGATTGAGCCTGCTGAATAGATGATAGAGATGCGCTGTTCTGCGCTTCAGCCTGTGCCTTCGCCATTGCTAGTTGCTCTGGAGTACCACCATACTGTGAAGTCTGAACCCCACCACGACCCTGTGCAAACAAGCTATCGCGTAGTGCTAGTGCATTGCGTTCTTCTTCTGGCTGCTGAGTAGCACGTATACGATCATAGATGTCTTGCTCGCGGGATGCGGGGTCTTGATACAAACCTTGACCAGCCTGTCCTGCTAAGCCAGCGAACTGCTGCTGTAGCGCATCTAGGTTAGCTGGGCCACCCTGATTAGCCAACTGCTGTCCGAACATACCACCAATAGCTTCTCTCTGTCCTGCTATAGAGGGATCATACTGCTGAGACTGTCCAAGGAACTGTGATGCTCCGCCAAGTGCTTGACTGCCAACGTTCTGGAACTGCTGCTGCTGTCCTGCTGTTCCGCCTAACTGACCAGACAAGTTACCGGCCTGCCCGAACAGGTTATTCTGTAGGGTCTGCTGCTGTGGGTTCAACCCTATATTGATACCGCCTTCAGGGGTTGTAGTGGTGTTAGCTATGTTGGAAGTAACTGTGAAAGGCTTAAACGAAGAATCAGCTATAGCTCTCTCGCCAAGTCCTGCTGACATATCTAAAGCAGTCTGCCCAGCTTGTTCAATGTTACCCATTGCATCTTGACCGGCTAAATAGTTCAACCCGCCACTTAGTGTGTTACCAAGCATTCCTAGATCGTATGCAGGCATTAGTATGTTCCTCCGTCAATAGTACCACCAGTGATTGCGCCCGAAACTGTAAGAGCAGCGAGAGTAACTGTTCCAGTGAATGTAGGGCTTTCTTTGTCCGACTTGCTATTCACAGCAGTGGCAATGTTGTCAAACTCCGCACCTATGTCAGTACCACGTACAATCTTATTAGGATCGCCAGTGGTTAAAGCATCTTTAGCTGCGAAGTTAGTTGTTTTAGTGTAAGCTGACATTTAGATTGTTCTCCCGATTAGTGCGTGTATATCAATTTTTTGGATGGAAATTCCAGCCCCGTTTATCTGTGCTTCGATACCGACTGTAACAACTGAGCCGCTACCTGTTGCATTAACTTTTGGTGTGTTAACTGTGATACTAGCTGTGTACTCACCGATACCGTATTCTGCTGCGCCATACTCTGCCAGCGAGGAAGGGTTGAATGTGAACACCTGCTTAGAATATGAAGTTCTGTAGTCGTAACCCCAGTTCAATGTAGCGGATGTGTTACCACCACCGATAACTGTCAAGTTAAACTTCTTCAGGAACTTCAAGTTAGTTGCTACGCCGAAGTCTAGTGGGTTGCTGAAGTAACGCTGCTGATACTGCACGCCGTTGTCAGTGAACCCTGTGTATGTAGCGATACCGTCTGTGTTGCCTAATAACAATGCATCCTCTGTAGCGTGGAAACAAAGTGGATTAATACCAGACCAAGTAGTCACTCGGTACGAGCCGTCCTCTAACGGTGTACGCATATCGAAACAGTACACTGTGTTGGAGCTAGGGAAGGTTAGTAGGTAGAATGCCTCTGTAGAGGAGTAAGTAGCCTTAATAGCTGAAGTCTCTTCTCGTAGCAGCTGTAGAACATCGTTACGGACGTTCTTGCTGATGTCGCGCATCGGTATAGACTTCTCTTGAATAGTCCTAGCAAAGCTCCTAACGCCTTTACTGGATAAGAAGATGAGGTCGTCACCTGTTGGCACTACACTATCTCTAGCGACACAACCAACACCAACCACAGTGTCCTGTAGAACCATTGTAGAGGGGCTTTCTGCACCGGAATAGACCAGTATAGAGTTACGTCCAAAGATGATTAGGAAGCCGTTGTGGGCTGCTAGAGAGACTATCTCGTCAAAGCCTGTGGGCCATACGGTAGTGAGGTCGATAGAGCCAGACGTACCCCCAGACCAACCTGCGCCATTCAACAAGTCGCTCCAGTAGACAGTGTACTTATTGCCTGTAACATCTCCACACCAGAGTCGGCCATAGGCTGCAAGTACTTCATTGGCCTCTGGCATAGTTCCTGTGGAGTGTGCATGTCCCGTATGTGGTAATATTTCAAACGTCCCAGTCTCATCAGAACCTATCAACGGTTCGTGGTCGCGCTGTACCATGAAAAGGTGGTTGTTAAAGCTAACCTGTTTCCAGTTGTTTGCAGTAGGCGTGTAAGCCGCTGGTGTAACATCCACTAGTGTGGTAGTGCCTGTGAATACTGCGTTGTTGCCAGCAGAGAGCGTGTAGATGTCACCGCTTCTGTCAGTGTACTGGAACATAGACTCGATGCCAAGACTACTACCAAGGACAGTAGCACCGTTAGTAGTGTCGTATACGTAACCCCTACGAGTACCAATACGTCCCTGCTTGTCAATTATGCAGTTATCAGCGATAGCAGCGAAGGCCGGATCAAGACCAACAGGACTATCCTGCGTATTCAACCCAAAAAAGCCTGGGGCTGAAATGGTGATGTTCTGAATAGGCTGTGCCATTATACATAGTACCAGATGTTTTCTTCGCCATGACGCGCTGCATCTAGTGCAATCGCGTCAGATAATGTGTTGTCTGCTATTGCGAACAACTCCTGTGCTGAAGTACCGCCTGTCTCGCCACGCTCTCGTGCGCCCATCGCTGTAGCCAACTGTACAACTGCTAGGTTGGGAACTGCAATAACATCGGCATCTGCTACGAGGTCTTCGTTACGCAATACTACGTTGAAGCGCAAAGAGTACTCACCACTAGGGACAGGGAATACATCAACAGCAGCATCGCCACTGGCGTTTACGCCGTTCCAGCTAAACCACTTAGGAGAACCCTCTACTGGGTCTTGGTTCAGGAAGTAGTTGTTAAAGTCGTGTGAGGACTTGTAGTCCATGAAGAAGTTGTCTGTGTCGTTAACCACATCTAGTACCTTAACACGATTACCAGAGCCTGTTAGCGAGTAGTTGAATACGCTGGCCTGTGTGGTAACTGTGAGAGTTGTACGTAGAGCTGTCCAGTCCCAAGCATCTTCCACTGCTGTACGTGCATCGTTTACAAACTCACCGATAAGACGCGAGTAGCTGTTCTCTGCTACAGTAGTAACATTGTCTTCTCTGAGACGGGTTAGTACTTTGTTTACAACCTGTAGGTATGTCACTATTATAATCCTCTGTAGTCTGGTGCGAATGGGTCTGCGCTGAAGTCGATTAAGTCTCTGTCTGAAGCTGGGTTGTTAGCTGCGAAGTCGATCATCTCTTGGTTGCTCTTGATCTTTGTGTTGAACGTGAACAACTCGTCTGTAGTTCTGGTAGGGGATAACTGAGGCGCTACTGCTGCCTGCTGACCACCTAGGTTAAGGTCTAAGTCTATGTCGGGGTTGAAGCTGGGGATATCTATGTCTATGTCGGGGCCTTCAATGTCCCCTAGAGCGTCTCTAATGGCTGTATCAAGGTCGCTAAGGGCTTGGCCGGTAGGTTGTATCACAGCATCGTCAACGGCGCTTAGAGCGTCTCTAGCGGCTGTGTCAGCTGCCGATAGCACATCACCTGTAGCACTAGCACCTGCTTCAACTACTTCTTTAGCAGGCTGTAGTAATTCATCATCAACAACACTACCCGCTGCCTTGATAGCATCTACAACAGCTGTGGTGTCTGGAACTGAGTCTTCTACATAGTGTGCAACCGCTGTTGCCATAGTACCGATAGGTCGAACCACATCCCGTACTAAGTCTTCTATTGCCTTTAAATCTATACCATCTAGACTACCAAGCATGCCATTTGCATTGCCAATAGTACCGCCTTCTGTGATATACTTGCCTAATCCGCTTAATAATGCTTTATCGAAATCTTCACCAGCCGCTACCTTCTCTACAGTCTTAGTTAGACCTGCTTGGAAGTCGTCGTACTGGATACCTAAGTCGTTAAATGTCTGTTCTGTTATACCTATTTCAGATAGGCCTTTGTTAATGAGGTCTCCACCGTACAACCCGATAAGCATGTTCTCTGGCTTACCAGTGGCTGCTACGTTCATTAGGGCAAGAGACTGCTTGTAGTCCAAGGCTTTACCGCCCAGTGACAGTCCTTTACCTGCTAGAGCTAGTTCCTGTGCTGCTGTACCCGCTGCCATTGCTGCTGCGTTAGACATACCTGCTGCGTCTGCTGCCTGCATTGCTGCTGTGCCTGCGTCTGCTGCGGCTGCTGCGTCTACTGGAGGAGCGATCATGCCGCTAATAGTTAAACCAGCAGTACCAATCGACAACCAGTCACTTGTATGTAGTGTGTCACCAGTCAACCCTTTACCAGCTGCTATAACGCCTTCTGAGAGGCCACCAGTCATAACACCAGCTGCCAGTCGTAGTACAGGACTAGCAAGTAACCCTCTACCGATACTTGTAACGTCAAAGGACTCTTTAACTCTTGGGGTGAACTGGTCTAAACGATCTATAGAGCCATCAAACAACCCCTCCGTCTCATACCAATCCATAGGGCCGTTAGGGTCTTGTCCACCCTGCTGTTCGATAGCATCTGGGGCGTACATACGATAGCCGTACTTGTCTATAAACTTTAGAGTGCCTGCATTGCCTGAAGCATTCCACTGCTCAGCGAAAGCGTCTTGATACTCTCTCTCGCCCATCTCGCCGTTATCGAATTCGTTTCTTAGGTAGGCCAGCTGTCCTGTTAGTGGTAGTGCGCTATACTCTGCACCGAACTTAGTAGGGTCTGACTCTGACAGCGCCTTTAATGGGTCTGCCCAGCTTTGTAGGCTCTTACTTAACTCATCTTCTCTGGAGGCTTTAGCAGCCAATGCTTCTGGGCTGTTTAGGTCGTCAAAGGCAACCATGTCTTCAGGAGCTGTTCCAAGTGGGTTGTAAGCGGTAGTGTCGTTGTAGTATTTCTCTCTAGTAAATGTGCCTACGTTAACAGCAGGGTTAGACACTTGACCAGTATTACCAAACAAGCCGCCCGATAATCTACCCGTAATGCCACCGCTAAGACCAGACAAGTCCATTGCCTCAAGACGAGCTAATTGTTCTGGGGTTATTCTAGCAAGAGCCGCTGCGTTATCTGCGTCTCGCTTTGCTGCTCCTGCTGCAAGTTCCTCAGCAGTCATGCCTAAAGAAGCTAGTAAGTCGGGTGTGTATCCGTCTGGAGATCGTTGGTTGCGCTCAGTCTCACTGAACCAATCGCTGTACAGGTCTTCACCCTCAAAAGGGCTGTCAAAGGTAGAGAACGTCTCCGGTACTACAGCAGACTTCAAGGGAACATCCACAACAGGCTCAGATACGATAGGAGCTATAGTGGGCTCAAAAGTACCAGCTAGTGCGGCATTACGTTGTATTTCCCAAGTCTGTAGCGCCATTATCTCTCTCTCTGTACGTTCTTAGTCTTCTCTACTGTACGCATGGCACCAAGGCCTAACATACCCATTAACACACTTGTAAGCAATGAACTATCAACAGGAGGTACAACTAACCAGATGCTTAGGATGGGAGCGATCAACGTAGAGTACATTAAAGCTAAACCACATATCCAACCTATTGCGGGTCTCCAACCAGCCACGAACAAACTCTTGTGTGCTGCTTCAACCTTGTTAACCTCTAGCTGCCCTTTGGCAAGTTCCTGTGCGTGTTTCTCTGCCATCGTAGACAGCTCGTAAGCGATCTCTCTAGCCTTATCCTTGTCTGGAACAACCTTGTTAATGATAGCGAAGACTGGCCCAACTAACTTGTCTATAAAGCCCATATTATACACCAATTCCTGTTTAAAGTCAAGCTCTTTCTTACTTCTTGAGCTTCTTGCTTATAGCGGCTACAATCTTCTGTACAGTGTCTGTCTCATACACTCGAATAGCTGTATAGAGGATTGTTAGTATTGCCGCTGCTGCTGGAAGCCATCCGAAGAATGCCGATACAGTTACGCTTCCTGCTGTGACGTCGAGTACATCGTTTCCCATTTTATGCATCCTTTGCATGAGCTTAGCTCTGCTTGGCTTTGTTGTTTAAGAGGGCGAAACCCTCAAGTAGTTTGTATACCTTAGCGACTATAGCATCGTCCTTGGGCGTGTCTGTGTAGTTGCATATCACACTCGCTATAGATACTAACGAGGTGAGAACTAGGTAGATGTCGCTGATGTATTCCATTGTTATAC
>TARA_R110000803_G_scaffold101228_1_pt1 | contig 10277 bp, 14 predicted proteins | sample TARA_R110000803 | Tara Oceans TARA_R110000803 (sample SAMEA4397772) | marine metagenome | biome: Polar Biome; feature: [SRF] surface water layer (ENVO:00010504); material: water (ENVO:00002006), including particulate matter (ENVO:01000060) such as... | depth 5 m | reverse complement strand
CCTGACACCCTCCTACAATTTACATTCACACCATTATCATATAATAAATCACAAATATAATTACTACCCACCCCTCCACAGCTCACGACCCATAAATCTAAATTTTTTAATATATCTAATTCATAAGTATTCATTTATTTATATAAATATTAAATCTTTTTCTAGATTCATTTTATAGCAATAATATTGAGTACCATAAGGAGGCGTATATCCTTTTTTAGGATTTATTAAATGAGTAAATGTAGGTCTTTTAAACGGGATAATAACTTGTAAATGTTCTTTAAATAATCTTTGAAACCATTTCATTAACATAACTTTACTAAAAGCGATTAATATAAAAGGTTTATCTAATTCTTTTAATCTAAAACATATATCTTTCATTTTAGAAAATGGAGGATTATCAATAATTATATCATATTCAGGAGTATATGAAAAGAAATCTTTATCTTCATGTATAATATCATATCCCATCTCTGTAAAATATTCTTTCTGTTTTCCATCGCAGTAAAAAGGAGACCATATTTTTTTATCTTTTGGTATATATTCTTGTATAATTTCCCAACCTAATTTATCAGTAGCATAATTATCACTATCTTTATCTTTTGTAAAACTCATTTATAGTTATTAGATATTTATTTTTTTGTTTTCTTCCCTTCATTCAATATCTGTGAAACAATGTCATAATTTTCAGGAACCCTCCTAGTAATCTTATATATAATGGCAGATGAGCTATCCACATCACTTAAAGTTTGATTAGGCTGGTGTATAGAAGTTCTAATTTTAGTAATAGTCTGTGTTTTATTAAAAGTGAAAGATAATGATGACTCACCACCTACGAAAAAATCACTATTAAAATTATTCTTATCAACTACTGCGACAATAGGATACTTCTGTCCGGATTCTCCACCTGAATAAGTTGTTCCATCCAGTATGTCTGATCTAACAATATAATAACCATTTTTAATTTTTTTAGGTAAGTTTTTTGCGACTAATTTTATCGATGTCGCAGCTTCTGTAATCGCTGGATATGCGTTTAAAAATTGATTCTGTGTGAGCCATCTTTGTGTAGGCTCTGTGCTTCCAGCACCTCCCGCAGCCGCGGTGATTAGTGTATGAAATTGCTGCGTGATAGGGACTTGTAATGTGTATTTCCCTGTACCCCATACATTCGTAGCAAAATCTAAAACCTGTTTAGATGATACCTCTGCGTTTGTAAGAGCATATGGTAAGTTTTCTTTATTATCTGTTCCTATCCTTGTGGTAAGGTCATTTGTGCTATCTCTTACGGAATTAAAAGCTTCATATGTGAAACCTAATATTCCCCAAATCCCATCTCCCCATGTGCTGCTTGAATATCCAAAATCTTTTATAATAATCCCGCATAATTGGTCGTATATGTTCCAAGCCTCAAAATTTGGATTTAAATTATATACAGTTACCCCTCCTATTGTTCTTTTTGCTCCCCCCTGGTTATTTAATAATCTAATTGATGAATTATTAACAGAATAAGGCATCATAGTTGGTGTGAAATTATTATCAAATAATCTTTTATTAACTTTATAAACGTCTGTGCCTGCGTTTGGGGATTCCGCTACTTCCGTCGGGAGGACTACTGGGTCTGCGTCTGCGTCCCCAACAATACCGCCAGCATTAAATTTGTTTTGGACTTTTTCACTTGTATGAAGGTCTGTAAGTTGAAATCTTCCAGAATCTGTATCAAATTCCAAGCTTGGGTTATTAGCTCCTAAATAAATCTTATTTACATATTTAAAATTTTCTATAGAGTCATACGTGCTCGCATTATATAAAGTCTTATTCATTTTATTAAAACTTGTACCATCCCAATTCTGTTCTAAATACCCATCCAACAATCCTATACATTGATTACCATAAGAATTAAAATGGACGTCCCACCCCAAATATGTATCAACCCTAATAATAGGTTGGTCTCCGTAAGTAATTAAAATATTTTTAATTCCATAAACATCAAAATTAGACTGACTTGATGCTGTCTGTATAAACTTTATATGAGCTCCCGTGGCTCTGTCAGCAGCCGATAGATTAATTGTTGTTGTCGTGAAAACATTATCTGGATAAAGTGTTCCACCTCCTAAAGCTATATTCGTAGTAGATACTGTTCCCAAAGCTACATTTTCTATAACCATATCAAGGTTCTCATTTAAATCAGCCGTCTCACCGCCATTGTTAGAATTACCTTTTATCCATGAAATCCTTACACTAACCGCACTCGATAATATAGTAGATATATCCCTTGTCCTTAAAAACCTAAAATTAGCCCCTGTGAAATGAAAATATTTTGGTGTCGCAAGAGGAGCGGCATTTGATAGAAATCCACTATAACCACCCGTTCCAAGACCAGACGACGCAACGCCCGCACCTCCTGAAATCTGTACTGGAAGGATAGACCCTGACACTCCATTTAAAAATAAATTAGAATTAAAACCTGCTAAAACCGTAGTATTAGTCCCTGATGCTACAGAAAAATCTTCTTCCTGTGTCTCCTCAACTGTATCACTCGTATTTAAAAAGAAATAAGGTCGTGGTATAGATGTATAATTATTATCTATTTCCGTGCTCCCATTTCCTATTCCAAAATGTGCTGTGCTAAAAGAACAATAGGCACTCCCATTCGTTATACCTGCGACTGACCCATCCGCTATATATTTTTTTAGAAAACCAAATCTATATCCTTCTTCCCAGCTATTACCATCAGTTACTATATCTTTATATTTGGGGTTGTAATCGATAAATAACGGAGCAGTATTTAAATTCTCTACACCAAAATTAGATGCTGACAAAGCTCCGGCTCCTGTTGTCATATAATCCCAACCTATTATATTTTCCGTCATATGCCCTGAACCATTCCTGCTTGCGTTACATAATATATTCATGTGGAGAAATCTTGAATTATTCTCATTTGTGAAATTATAATATTGATTAAATCTATTCTCAAAAAGTTCTGGATGATTACCTTGTTCATTAAATATTTTAGATATTGACCTTTGCTTTTCTATATCATCCCATTTCATACCAGTTTTAATAACATGATTACTACCGTTGTTAGTCCATAATGCTGAATTTAAAAAATTATCTTGTTTTAAATCTTGCCCTAATGATATAACTGCGTTATTTAAATTAGCAGACCCATATGTCTTACAAAAATCCCTGCCTCTCAAAAATAATTCTGGTCTTTTTACTCCTATATATTGGAAGCCTGATAAATAATCATTACTGGGAGGATTATCACCCGCGCCTAAATTTATTTCCGTATTATACCTCACGCACCCATTCCATTCAGTCCAGATACTCGAATTAGATAATCGTAATCCATTAGCCCAAAAAGTTTTATAAGTATTAGTATTTAACTCTAATGATAATGCGAGGTCTTTAGAAAGTTTGTCTGCCGTTATCTGTGGAATAGCAGATGCTGATAATGATATATATTTATTAACTTTTGGCTGAGATACCGTTTTTAATTTATTAGTTATTGTCTGTGCGATTGCCTGCTCTGACGAGAACCCTCTTGGAATACTTATTTTTAAATTTTCTATATATTCTAAATATTCATAATAGGCTGGGGACCATTTATTATATGCTATAAGCTTTTCGTTTTCAGGCATTTCAGGATAAGCATCACTCTGTTCTCCGTAGCGCGTATCTACATTAACAAAAATTTTAAATCTTGAATTATCATTTCTCATCTTCAAAAAATTATAAGATGCGTTAGAGGGACCAGGGGGAGCAGTCCTAACCGGACTTCTGCCGTTCTGGAACCAGAAGTAATCCGCATTTACATGGAACATCTGCTCTGTAGAGTCGGGTAAGAACGATGCCCCTACAGATGAAATCAACGCGACATTCTGGTATGCCTTTCCTTCGTCTTCATTATCTAATCCCGCCCAACTTGAGATAGCACAAGCGTTCTTCATACAGAACCTCCTGGGAAGATTAAAATAGTTCTCACCATTCGAGGTCTTATAGTAATTATATAATATATTACATTCATTCTGTCTTACCTGTACGGACTCGGTAACATTAGAGGCAGTAACTCTTTCATATCCCAAAGGTTTTTTATTTATAAAATCTGCTGTATTATATTTTGAAGAACTATTTTCTAAATATAGAGCAGGAGTGAGCTTAGTGTATGTAATGTCTCTTGTCTCTAAAAAAGTATCATTAAACTCAATTCCCGAGGTAGAACCAGTTTCACTGATAAAGCTATTATGTACTGATACAGTATCTCCAGGCTCTACCTTAAATCCTGAGCCGACCAAATTATTCCAAAGAGCCTTAGACGATTTATTTCCGCCGTTGAATTCTACGGAATTTAATCTGTTACAGTCGATCAATGTGATTTCTGTAGCCATTTATATATTATTAGTATTATAATATATTTTAAAGAATTAATAGAAATTATTTTTTTCTATTAGATAATAAATGCCTACAAAAAAGCAGACACTGGAGTTTATAAGAGGATACACTGGCGGTCTTGAAACTGCCGGAATGAATACAAACAATCTACAGAGAAGAAAAGTTGGTGAGCTCAACGCCTCCGTTACCAAAGCTGTGAAGACCAAAGGATTTCCCAAGAGTATCAGGAATAGATGGCTAAAGATGGTACTAAAGCATGATGCGTCCCCTGAAGAAGTCGCGGAATTTTCTAAGTCTCTGAAGAGAAAAGCTTTAATATCTGGAGGTGACGCACCTTCTGGACCTAAAGCAAAAATAAAAGTATCTGCTAAGAATTTTACGTCTGTCTCTAAATTAGGAAAACCACTGCCTAAAGATAAATCAGGATTTTTAAAAGTGAAGAGCGTGAAAAAATCAACGACAATACAAAAAAAATCAAAGGATGATATGAAAGGTTTTTTAGATGGTCTGCCGTCTAAATAATATTAATATATACTATTATACCCACACTCCTTACATATATGAGATTTAGGACGTGATATAGCCCTCTGCTTATTAACGACAAAGCACTCCTCACTATTTAATTTCATTTCATCTATCCATTTTTGTTCTAATTTTAATAAATCTCTTTTATCTTCATATTCTATATTATCTATTATTTTAGCAGCCCATTTATCACTGGCTAAAATAATGCTGGACCTTATAGGTTTCCCATGTACGAAAGAATATTTATGATCGCTTATCCTATCTGTCAGTCTTTTTTTAGATGACGAACCAATATAAATATTTTTAGAATTTAAATCTTTAATTTCATAAATAAAACCTTTTGTCATTTATATTATATAATATAATAAATTTGATTTAATAACGAAATTATAATATATATATTAATGAGAACCTATACGTTATATTTATATCCTACTCATAACTGGGATGAGAAACCAATAGCATTTTTTGATACAATGGGAACTGATATGAAATATGTATATAATGAATTTGGAAAAGAAATCGTTGAGATAGCATTAAAAAAAGGAACATCTATAAAAGAACAAGCCGTGGTATATTCTAAATACATAAATGGATTAAATAGAAGAAAAGCAAATTGTTATAAGATAAGAGGGAGTGAATTGCTGATGTATTTATGTTGCTATACAGCCTTACATAAATTTAATATGTTATATCTTGTAGATGTAGAGGCTATATTTTATATGAAGAAGAAGAAGAAATTAATCAAAACTTAATTTATATTTCCCTTTTGATACACCCCACACAGGCACAGATAGATTTTTTAGTATTTCTTTTTGTTTTAATAATTCTTCAACCTTACTTGATATATTTATATGTATAGGAGGCTCATGTCTTAAATTTAATAATTTAATAGCCCTCCTTACAGAAGAAATATCACCATAATTAGCTATGTATTTAGCTTCATTTAATAATTCATAATAATTAGGATATAGACTTCTTTTAATGTTATAACCATTCTTACAAAAAGATATTATTTTTTTAGCAGAAGCCAGGATTTCATTCTTTTCCTTCACCTTTAGTCTGGATAGTTTATTTTCATCTTTTAAGTAATGTAATTCTATAATATTATACTCATTAATATATTCTTCTAATAATAATTTAATTTGTTTTTTATCGTGAATTTTTGCGTCATAATCTATACCTAATTCATGTTTTTCAATAATATGAAGAAGGTCTTTTTTATTATAAGAATTATTGATAAACATATATATTATAAAAATAAAAAAAAAATATTAATATGTACTAAAATGGTGAAAACACTTGTAATAAGAAAATCAACAAAAGAAGGAAAAAAACTCATGGCGATCTTCACTAAGCCAAATGGTAGAACTAAAATAACACATTTTGGAGAGGCTGGTGCTGATGATTATACACTCACTAAAGATAAAGAACGTCGCCGACTATATAGAGAGAGACATAAAAAAGATTTAGCTACTAACGATTCTACTCGTGCGGGCTATCTCAGTTATTATATATTGTGGGGAGATAGCACATCAAGACAAAATAATATTAAAGCATATAAAAAGCGTTTTGGATATACCTAACATTCCCAATTAGGATCTTCTTTTAAACTTTTAAAATATTCAATTTCTTCTTTTAATTCTTTAATATATTTAGCACAATCACTATCTGCTTGTTCACTACACATAGAAGTCATTTGTAATGTTAATTTTTTATTTTCATCTAAAATCTTTTGATAATCAATTTTAAGAGCATATTTTTTACTCCAATCTTCTTTTTTTAATTTTTCATTTTCTTCTTTTAATTCATGAATATATTTAGCACAATCACTATCTGCTTGTTCGCTACACATAGAAGTCATTTGTTCTTTTAATTTTTCATTCTCTTCTTTTAATTCATGAATCATTATAATCATATTATTTTTTTCTTCAAGAAATACATTATAATTAAATTTTTCTTTTTTTAATTTTTCATGTTTGAACCATAAATCATAACACCTATTACAGATTGCTTGTCCTCCTACAAGTCCATAACAATTGAATTTATATTTACAATTTTCGCAAGTATCTTTATGATAATCTTTATTTTTTCCAAGCATTTCCATTTTATATTTTATTATAATACAATCAATTAAATAAGAATCAAATTTTAAGGACTCTTATCAATCTTATTATCTATATTAGATTTTGCTTCAAGAAATAATACTTTTTTAATTTCTACTTTTAATTGTTCCAAAAATATTTTTATACAATCAACTTTCACATTTGCGACAATATTACAGGCTATATCATTACAATAATCTTCTATATGGTTTTCATCTTCCACGACCTCACAGTTTAGCATTTTTATTAATAATTATATTAAATAACTACATGAAGGATGACTAATAAAATCCTCATTTCCTTTTAAATTTAATTCATAAGGTTTGGTCGATGGTTCATTAATAATATATTTTTGAATATTCATATCAATAATATTTAATCCTTTATTTATAAATCTGTTTAGACTATAGGGTCCTGTAGTCTGATATATATATCGTGCCTTCCATTTTTCATATATTTTTATATTATCTTTCTCCATGATTTGTGTTTCAACATAATCTAAAAATTTAAGGAGAAATATATTTCCTTTAATACTTTGTACTATCTCCATTTCATAATGTTCCCTTTTATTACCGACTTTATACGCACATATAAAATCATCTTTTTTTAATTTTCCTAAAAGAGGTGCTGGCTCGCAGTCCAGGTCTATATAACAGCCTCCATGTTTATATAATATCAAAAAACGAATTATATCTACTTTCATGACTGGATGTCTGGATTCACTATACATATACAGATACTCTGGGAATTCTATAATTAATTCCTCACATGCCCGCTTGTCCCACAGGATATAATCGTATTTATTTTTAGCAGACCATTTTAAAACCTCTTGTTGCTTTTTTTTAAATAAGTCAGGCATTTCTTTTCCATCATCAAATAGCCCATAAATTTGATGAATTAACATTTTTAATATTTATAATTAAAATAATTTACTTATTTAAAATGGACGAATTCACCACGGAAGTATTAACGTCTTTAAGAGATAATCAATGGGTTGATACGCAGAAGGATTTAGAATACTTTGTAATATTGCTTAGGAAGAAATTTAAATATAATTTATATGATTCTATTGAAATAGTATCGAGTGAGGAAGAATCCACAGAAGAAGATGAGACGGAAGAAGATAAAGAATTTATAGATGATGATGATTATGTACCTGACGATAATACTGATACAGATGAAGATTATACGCTTGAGGAGAAAGAAGAAGGTTTATTTAGCATGAAGTTTGAGAGCCCTTAAGGATATAAAATTTTATGAATTAGTTTCTTGTCGAATTCATTAAGATAGCCATCTATCTTTTCACTCTCCCTGAACCTCTCTTTAGTTATTGTATTACCTGGATGGGTTATACAAACCATAATGTTTTCAATCGATGTTAGTCCTATAGTCTTCTCATTCATATTATCTATCATGGACGTCCCCTCACCCTGACTATTTTTTTGGAATCCGCCCATGGCTTTCCAATGTTTTTTGGTGAAGACCATACAAGCCTCATGTATCATGCGTTTATCCTTACATTGAATACCTGTAAGCATCCATTTATCTTCAAAATTTTCAGGAGCAAATAAAAATATCATCTGGTTGCTCCCCACTAATCCAAGGTTTTTCTCTTTTAATAAATTTATAGAATGTTTTAAATAATTCTCCAAATAATAATCATCACTATCTAAAAACGCAATAATTTTATGTTTTGCGAGTTTAACACATCTATTTCTCTTTTCACCTATAGATTTCTTACCTTCATATAATTTGTATGTAACATCTATAGGGGCAACCGCTAATTTAAAATTTTGTAGTTCTTCATCATTTAAAATTATATTATTTTTTCTTTCCTCATCTGTACCATCACAATCAATAATAAATTCTATTTTATTTTTAGGATAGTCCAGTCTATGGAGATTAGAAATAATAAGTCTTTTAAATTCTCTTCTTCCGCTGACGGGCATACATAAACTTAAAGAGGGTAATTCCATTTTATATTATATATATTTTATTTTTATAAATTGTCCGTTATTTTAAGACAATTAAAATATACAATATATATAATGGAAAATAAAAAAGTTTATAAAAAAAAGTTTGTACGCCTTGTACCTCAAAATCAGCCTAAAAGACCTCACTGGAAGAATTATTTAGGAACTGCTGGGGTCGGGCGGGCATGTAAGGAGGTACAAACGGAAAAGGACGAGTGGCTTAAATATATCTATAATAATATGACGAAGAAAGGTAAGTTTAATATTAGTTTTGATTAGGTCTCCTATTAAGATAATGTCTTTGTCTACTATTTGCTTTTGCTGTACGTGCCCGTACCTTACGGCAATCGTTACAATAATTATCTTTGCGATTTTTATGAATAGCACCACATTGCCCGCATGTCCGTCCGCCTAAATCAAATTTATCAATACAGCAATTCCCGATTACTTTTATTTTTTTTGTTTCAGTATTAAAAATGTAACAATTTTCTTGAATTGCGTGTTCGCATATACATTTTTTTTTATGTTTAGGGGGATTATTTACACGCCCAGGCCATCTTAAGTTGAAGTAATTCCTATGGCGGGGAGTTGGTCCAAATCCTCCAGCATATACCCAGAAATTATTTTTAGAGTATTCTAGCATGAGGGCTCTGCCTTCTTTAGTCGTCATTATTTATTTATAAAAAAAATTATATATATATAATCAAATTTACAGGGTTTTATAATTTATAATCTATTCGTCTTCACTATCATAAAATCTTCTAACGTTTACATCACACTCATCATCACTATGCTCTTCGTTGAAAAACGATTCATCGCACATTTCCCAAATTAGGCTTTCACCTTCACGCGGTTCGTAATCTTTATCTTGGAGGGATAAATAAGTTCCTCCCGGGCAGCACCATAAATCTTGGTCTTGTTTTTCTCTCCCGTGTGTGTCTTCTTTATAAATTCCTTGCGGGGTAAGAACATAATTCCACCATTCCGCACAACCACCACACATATAAATTACATATTCCTTTTCTTTTTTAAAATATTTAAAACCGGCTCCGTCCTGCCAGTCATCATCATCTTCACCGTATTCAAAATCCTTAATATTTGTTTCTTTTAATTTTTCATTCTCTTCTAATACTTCTCTTAATTTATGTCCGCGAGTATGATATTCACATCGTTGATATTTTAATTCTTTTTTTAATTCATCAACTTCTTCTTGTAATTCCCATTTTTTAATAATAAGTTCTTCAAGGCGGCTTGATTTACTGTCATGTGCCTTGTCGGCCTG
>TARA_R110000803_G_scaffold27321_1_pt1 | contig 10300 bp, 8 predicted proteins | sample TARA_R110000803 | Tara Oceans TARA_R110000803 (sample SAMEA4397772) | marine metagenome | biome: Polar Biome; feature: [SRF] surface water layer (ENVO:00010504); material: water (ENVO:00002006), including particulate matter (ENVO:01000060) such as... | depth 5 m | reverse complement strand
GTTTGTAACCAAGGCCAATACATAGCAGCATATGATGAATTTCTTGAGTTTGCTTGTGTATTAACTTCAGTAATTGAGGCAGCATAAGCTACAGGATCAATGAGATAAATACTATCACCTCTTTGTTGGGTGTTGTTTATTGCAGTTGCAACTTGAGAAGCATGATCCTTATTTAGTAAACCTGGGGTTACTAGTACATTAAATTGATAATCATCTTGATTTGATAATAAATTTAACATATTATCGTAATCATCACCAATTAAACCTTGAGTTACATCATTTGTACCATTACCAATAAATTGGTACATATTATTATCTTCAGTACTATTGATTACAGTACCCACACCTCCTGAGAATGTACCGCCATCAGAACCACTACCTACAGCAGGGATTGAACCTGTGTATATGGTTTTAGCATTTTCTGCATTATCGAAATAATTAGGTGTTTTTGAGGTTACTGATTCTACTCTAATATATCTAGAGGCGTTTGGAAAGGAACCGGTAATTTCAATATAATTTTCTGTTTTGTTATATTTATAATATTGGTCACCTATTACACGAGAAACATAATTATCTGCTTTAGGGTCTAATGATAAATTAGTCCAAGATTCTAGAACAATTTTATTATTGTCGTTATCGTTACCTTGTCTAACTAATAAGCTAAACGTTCCATCTGCTGAAGAAGAGTTAGCAATTTCATACCTAATATTATCAGCTGAACCGGAGTATAATGAACCTGATCCTCCTGTAATTAATTGTGAACCATTTGAAGTTGATCCAGAGTTATTAAAAATAATACCTTTATCAAGTGCTTCAATAGTAAATGCAATATTGTTTCCTTCTGAAGAAGAAATATTTGTTGAAGCATAATCCCAAGTATTAGATCCAGATACTACACGTGTTACTAACATTGTATTACCTCCATTTTGGAAATAATTATATGCTGTAATTGAAGTAAAGAATGTAAATTCATCACTACCACTCTCAAATGTAGTACCAAATCTATTTTGGTAATCCGAGTATGAAGTTACTATTGTAGGGATTTCTACAGGACCTTTTACTGTAGGACCAACTATAGCAGCACCTACTTGAACAGGTTGCTGAGTTATGAATGATTGGTCGTTTTCTCTTGCTAATACGCCAGGTGATAATAATGTTTCTGCCATTTCCTAGGAGGTTAATGTTTTATTATAAATATTAGGGAAGAACTCAAAAATTAACTAGTTTTTGTAAATTCTCCGGTTTCTGTATTGATAGAACCTTCACCATATTGGTTTTGTAATTGCTTAGCAAATTTAGTTTTTCTTTCTTCAAATTGGGAAAGTTTTTGACTTATGGTAACTTTTTGTAATTTTAAAGATTGGATTTGATATTCAATTTGACCTAGTTGAACCATATAATCATTCTCTAGGGTTTGGATATCTAATACTTCCTTTTTTTCTTCTTCTGTTAAATAAATTTTATTCATGTTATAAATATTAGGGGGTTTCTATTAAACGTATTATGTCTGTTGAATTATTAAAATGTTGAGTTAAATCTAAAGGATGATTATTTTCATAGTGAAATACTACACTTTTAATTGAATTTATATCTAAATTAAAGTTTATTAAATTATTATTAAGAGTTAAATCAAAATCATAATATAAATCATTTATAGAAAATGTAACCCTAGTAGTAGTAGGAGGAAGATCATAAAAACCAAATAATAATTTTTTATTATCTAAAGCTAATTTAAAGGGATAATGATTATCTAAAACATTAAAATTTAAACTTCCATGTTCGTCAAATTTATCTTTTACATTGTAAGTAGAATATTCTCCCTGAATTTTTTTGCTTGCATATTCTAGAAATTTTTCTGCTATTACTCCCTTATTAACTTTTATATATGATTCTTTGTTAAATAAAGGGTGTAAAAGTTTTATATTTTCTTTACTAAATGAAGCAAATAAAGCTCCTACTTTTGAGGTTTTGGCTTTTGAGTGGGGGAAAAATAATTTATCTTTTGGGTTATTTAAACACTCTAAAACTTCATCTTCAATAATTACATCGTATAAAAACCAATAGTAATAATCATAATCTAAAGTACTACCATATTCCATTAATTTCTTATACTGGTAAAAACTAGCCCACCCATAGTCTGGGGCTATTAGAGTAGGTGTAAATGTAGGAAAATCTTGCCAATGGATCATTCCTCTTTCAGGCCAATAAATAATTGGGTTATCTTTACTAATAATAGTATAATCTGCTATTTCAGTAATTTCTTTAGGTAAAGGTAAAGGACTATATACTAGAGAATCTATTCCTAATTCTTTTAGTTTAAGTATATTATCATGTAATATGCTTAATTTACCCCAAGTATTACAGTAACTATTTATTAAAGCTAACTTTTTCATTTTAGCCTATTTTTAATTATTTTAAAAACTTGCATTGTTGTAATTGATTTTTGACAAATATGTTGTTTGTCAGTTCCCTTATGAATAGGACACCAATTCCAATCTCCAGCATCAAATACAAAATTTTGATTAGTCCAACATGGGAAACAAGCATCGTCATTCATTATACGTGTAACTCGTGAAGTAAATTCGTGGTGTTTATCACTGAATCCATTAATCATAATAGTGTGTTTACCTAATGCCCAATTTAACCATGATAATCCTGAACCTAAACCTATAAATAAATCAGCATGGTGTAAATAATTAGCTACAACATCTAAAGGTTGATTATAGTGGTTTACTACCCCATCTAATTTCCATTCTCCTTTAGTTAAAGATATAACTTTATATCCCTGTTGTTGAAGTAATTTACATAAAGTAACCCAATTTCCATAGACCCATTCTTTACATCCGGAAGTCGCATTTGGTCCTATTACTATGTACTTTTCTTTATAGGGTCTTTTTCCTTTAGGAAAATCTAAACCGTAATTTAGCTCTTTTTCTTCTAATCCTAAAATGTCACTAGAAGTTGCCTGCATTGGGATAATATTACATTGACGAGGATGCATATTAAAATTCTGCCACCCTCCATTATCATCTCTAAACCAACCTATTTTATAATGAGCAGTACAACCTGTTGCATTACCTGGTTCTAACCATTCTATATCCTTATAGGCTTTAAGGTTTTTAAACCAATCGTTATGGAAGGTAGATAAAATAACTTTACACTTATGTTTTTTTGCAAATTCTACAGCGTAGGGAGTCCAACCAATAGTATCGCCTAAAGAATTAGAATCTAAAGATATTAATACACGTTGCCCTTCTAGCTCTAATCTGGAGTGTTCTTTGCCATTTATTTTAATTAACCAAGGAATGTAATATTCTTTACTACAAGCTGTCCACATATTATTACTAATAGTTTGTTTGTGGATTACTTCATTGGTTTCCCTATTAATAAATTCTACTTCATATTCTTTAGAAACATTACCTAAAATTTCAACTTTAGGCTTACTAATATAGCTAATGTTAATAGTATTTGTATCTTCTAGTTCTTTATAATTATCTACAAATTCTTGAAGTGTTTTAGCACCAATTTTTCCAATATGCTCCCAATTAAAATCACGATGGATAATTTTAGCTTCTTCTAAGGCACGTTTTTTATGATCTGTATAATTTTCAAAAGAATCTCTCATTACACGAGCTAAATCTTTAAAATCAGGTTCATAATAATTACCTACTACAGTATTAAAATGATTATAATTAGCATCTAATGCGGGTTTTTCACCTATTACTTTTACTGGAAGCCCTTTGCCCTTAGCAAATTCCATTTGAGCACAGCATGCTGAGTAAATAGCAGGAGTTCCACATGCCATAGCTTCAATTAAAGGTAGATTCCATCCTTCACTACGAGCACAAGATAAAAATACATGACCATTTTTCATGTATGTAATATAATCTTCTCTAGATGGGAAATGTTTTAATTTAATACGTTCATCTGTAAAACCATAATGTTCTAAACGTTCTTCAGTTGTTTTAAAATTATCACCTGAGAATGGGTTATCAATAGAAACAATTAGATCAACAGGTTCATCAGGTTTAAACTCTTTAAGAAAAGTTTCAATCATTTCCTTAGTAGATTTTCTATAATCCCAACGACCAAAAATAATAAATTTAAACCTACCATCTACATAATCTAATACAGTTTGAGGGTCTTCAGGATAAAACGTATTTGTATCTACACCCTCAGGAACTACTTTTACTTTATTTGGATCAGCTCCTTGAGCAATAGTACAATCTGCTTGCCATTGGGAAGGAAACCATAATTGATCATATTCTAATAATTTATTAAAAAACCCTTCAGGTTGTAAGGTAGATTCCCAAACATTATAAGCAATTTTAGGACCCTTATATGAATCATAAAAATAATGGTGGTTAGTTTCTTCTAAAACTAGATTTACATTGTGTTTAAAATCATTAGGATATTCTTTATAGACGGGGAATTCATCTCTGGTATCTTTTCCGGTCCATAATGTTTGTTCTACTAAGAGTTTTTTATCAACTTCGTTAATATAATCCTCTTTATGAGGTTCGTCATTAGGCCAATCCCAATTTTTACCTATAGTAAAGTTTCGAACTTTTAAATCAACGTGTTTTTGTAAATGTCTAAAAAAATCACGGGTATGATTATTATAACCTGTAGTACCTATGTAAGAGGCATGAGCATAAACTTTTGGTTTTTTTTCCATATTATCGCATTATTTGGGGTCCTCCATCTTTACCTCTATTTTCAAACCCACTTAAAATACCATTTAAAGGGGTGTAAAATTGATTTAGATGGTAATATAATAAAGTTTCATTAATAAACCTATCTCCATATTCATTTTCAAAATTTTTATCATAAAATTGAGTATATAACATATTTGGAAACACATTATGGTAAGTTTTCATTACTTCATATCCACCTACGGCAAAATAATCATTAAGTTGTGCTACGGTATTCATTCCTGAAGGGTAAGCAAAATAATTAAGTTTTGATGGGTCTAATTTAGTTATATCAGTTAAAAATGGACAATTATTAGCTACATTATGGGTAAATAATAAATCATACCTAGTTCTAATATAAAGGTCATATTTTTTTCCAGATTCTTCTACTAAATCCCATGCTCTTTTTAAAGACATCCACATTCCCATTTGAGAATTTAATCTCTGGTTGTTAGGACCTTTAATATCTGTAGCATCAAATTTTATAGATTTTTCAAATAAATAAGATTTTGGTTGGTAAAATTCTAATAAGTCATCATACATATTTTCTTTTATATGATATACCTTTTCTAACTTACCTTCATTAAAAAAATTATATTTATGGAATTCTTTATCTTGCCAGGCATGTAAGTAAACATCGATATCGTATTTGTCTAAAAACCATTTTTTTAGTTCTTTAAACCCGTGTTTATATCGACGTGGTTGCCCACTTATAGTCATTGCTATTTTCATAGAATTATTTAATTTTATCGTATAATACCCGCAGTATACCAATGAGATACACCACTTTCAACTGGGTTAATTTCGATGTTATTATTAGTTAAATGATATTTTAATAAGGGTTCAGCAGATAGTAAATCTGGGTTTGTTACATGGTATTCTAACCAATTTGAATAATCTTCATCCATATAAACATAGTATAAAATATAAGAAAAATATGAATAGAAAATTTTCATTGGTTTATACCCACCAACTGCAAAAATATCATCCATTTCACACACTCTAGTTGGTTTTCCATCCTCATCTTTGGGAAAACTAAATACACTGATTTTATTTGGGTCTACTTTAGTTATATCATCTAAAAAAATACATTTAGGAGACACATAGTCTGTAAATTGTAAATCAAATCTATATCTAATTATTAAATCATAATCTATTTTAGACTCTTCAAGTAAATTAAAACAAGATTGTGCTGATAATGCTGCACTTAATATATTGTTAAGTTTATAACCTAAATTAATACCTGTGATTTCGTTTATATCAAAAGGGATGGGTTTTTGGAAATTATAAGATTTAGGTTGATATAAATCAATGATATTTTGATAATCTTCTTCAGTAAAATTATAATAAACTTTAGGAGCGAATTTATGTCCAGTTTCATATGTTGATGTTATATCATACCAACTATGAATGTAAATGTCACATTCATATTTATCTAAAAAATGAGTTTTTAATTCTTCAAATCCTTGTTTATAACTTCTAGGAAGACCACTAATACAAATTGCTATCTTCATCGTATAATACCTGCTGTAAAATGTTTATCTCCATATTTATTTTTATCACCTAAACTATGAACTCTATTTATATAAATATTATTTTGTTCTAAATGCCATTTTAAAAGAGATTCATGGGATAAAAAATCAGGATCACCAGTTTTTTCTACTAACCAATTAATATGATTTTTATCCATATAACAATAGGATAAAATGTTTGAAAATAATTGTGAATAGATTTCCATAACTCTAGGACCTCCCACATTAAATAAATCATCTATTTCTGTAGGTCTGTAATTACCTTCATCGTGGGTTCCAAAACTAAAACAATGTAAATGTTCAGGGTTACATTGAGTAACATCTTTTAAAAATTCACATTTAGGTGATACGGTTTTACTAAAATCTAAGTCAAATCTATATTTAATAATTAAATCATATTTTACTTTTGAGTCTAAAGCTTGTTGAATACTTTGTTGAGTAGAAAACCAAGCACTTAAAATACTATTTATAGTAAACCCCAAGTTACCTATAATACCATTATTATCAAAAGGGATGGGTTTTTGGAAATTATAAGATTTAGGTTGATATAAATCAATGATGTTTTGATAATCTTCTTCAGTAAAATTATAATAACGTGTTTTTGTAAAATTGTGAGAAGATTTAAATTTAGTAGTAGTATCTTTCCAAGTATGAATGTAAACATCACAATCATATCTACTAAGAAACCACTTTTTTAATTCTTTAAAGCCTTCTTTATAACTACGAGGTTGACCACTAATACAAACTGCTATTTTCATTACTTATAATGTCCCCCTCCTAACCAAATTACAAAAGATTTCCGAGTTCCTGAGGTAACTGGGGTTACTCTATGTAACATAAATGAAGGAAATACTACAACATTACCTTTACCACGTGGTGCTGTTAAGGGTGCAGTACCCCCAGTCCATAATTGTAAGTCACCACCTTCGTATTCGTCTGAATTAGAGAGTTGTACAGTAATTGATACTTTTCTTAAATTCATATTATTTGTGGAGCCTATATCCATATGCCATTCATATCCCCCTTGATCACTTCCATAATACTCAGTATACTGAATATTTTCTGGCATATAGTTTAAATCAAATTGGAACATTTCTCTGTTAGCCTCCTCGGAATAAGCCCCTAATCTATCATAAATCCATTTTGTTTCAGGAGAAAAAGGAACCCATTTAATTTGAGAATTACGAACTGATGTATCATCAGTGCCCCCTCCTTCTGTAGTACCTTGGATAAAATCTAAATTCTTTGTTAGTTCTTCAATTTGAACTAACTCTTCTGTTGTAAAACCTTCTTCAAACCAATAATAATTTGATTGGTTAGCGGTTGAGGTTTTTGGGAATACGTAACGTTCTTCCATCATAATTTATTGGTTTTTTGTAAATGTAACTAAAATATATCGGGTTCCACTATCTACAGGGCGGCCCCCATGTTTATGTGTAATCATACCAGGGTGTGCTATAGCATTTCCTTTTTTACTTGGGTTTACTGTTAAATTATATTTAGGGAGATAAGTACCGCCCCCTGTAAAATCATTATTTAATCTTACATTTAATGTAATAAGAGAAATATCATGATGTAAATCTAAACTTCCTTGATTATCTATACTATATTTAGCTATAAAATTTTCACTAGGAAGGGTTTTCCAATTATCTCCTTCTAACCCCCAATACCATATAAAAATAGGGTAAACAAAGGTTTCTAAAACTGATTGGTATATTTCTTCCATTCCTATTTCTTCCATACTTTGATCAACAGTAGGATAAAATTCATGTCTATCTGTTACCCAGGTATTAGATTCAGCTAATTGAATTATTTCATCACAAAATTTATCTGTAAAAAGAGGGAATTCTAAAATATTATGACCCATTTCATCAACCAATAGTTTATATTGGCCCCGAAGTATGTGGGGATTAATGTATTTAATACACCAACTATCCCAGTTGCTGGCGTTCATCACCTCAGGCATTTCATATGGTAATTCGGGCGATTCTTCTCTATTATAATTAGTTAAACCTTTACTATCTTCTTGCTCATAAAAATTTACTTTAGGGGCTGCTGCTTTTAAGGTAGGGAGGTCACTAAATTCCTCTAAAATATCTGTACGTTGAGTTTTCTTAAATGCTACTGAAAGGAATTCATCTATTACAAACATTTTGTTTTTATATCTTTCGATATAATGTTCAACTAATAATTCAACACCTCTTTTAGATAAAATATAGGCATGGGTGTTATATGAATATGAAGGTTCAACCCAATTAGTATAACCTTCAATTAAATTTTCTTCTTCAGGTTTTAACGCATTACGACCTAAATAAATTAAATCATATCCTTTATCTAGTAAACTCTCAACTTGATCCCAAGGAACTGGGAGTTGTTCAATAAAATCGTCTTCGAGGATCATTGTAACTTCTTTCTCAGTAGTGTAAGAATCCATCCATAAATCAACGTGAGATAAAGAACAACCTAATTCACCATCTGTTACTTCTCTGTTATAATAATAATTATCTACATCAAGTTTCCAATTTGGGTGTTTTTTAACACCAAATTTATCTAACTCTTTAGTAGTTAAGTTTTGGTAATTAAAACCTTCTTTTAGAGTATAATGATAATCTTTAGGCATTGAAACCGAGGAACATTTATTATTAAGTTCTTGAGTATCATTTAAAGTAATAACTGAGAAGTGATCTAATTTCATATTTAATTTTAATAATAATTTTACCCAATGTAAGTCAACTATGTTACGCCAATCGTGGTGAATAACATATTGTTTTGCTAACCTCCAATTTATTTTTTCATTAATATTTTGAGTATTAAACCCTTTTAATGTTTCTTTTAAACCACCCCATTCCCAAGTTATTGGTTGAACCTTATGTCCTAACATCTCTAAAGCTGTTATACAAAAAGTTTCTTCATAGGATGAAGGATAATACCAATATTGACTTTTAGACATTAGTTGGTATAATTCTTGTTGTGGTAATGTACCTAAAAATTCAACACCCTCCAAGTTTAAAATTAAAGAAAGGTAATTTTCTTTAAAATATTCTAACCCATATTCAGGTGTACATATTTTAAGGGTTGAACTTGGTGTTTCTTTTTTAATAGAAGGCCAATCTTCTAATAATTTGGATAAACCACGTTCAGCATGAGATGAATATATATATTGGTTAGGATTTTTTTTAGGTAATGAAGCTGGAGATGAACCAAATAATTTTCCATCTACCATTTTAGGGGAAGGGTACATATTAACAAAACCTTTATAATCAATTCCATTTGGGGCAATTATTATTTTATCTTCGGTTTCTGGGAATTGTTCTATCCATTTGTACTTATGCCAATATGTAAGACATACTATATGGGTTAATTTAGGGTGAGATAATAATTCTCTATGATTTGGGATTTCTGTTCCATTCCACCAAGGGAAATAATCTGTATTGTGGACCCAAAATATAGAATTTTTATATTTGAAGTTTTCAAATTCCTTTAAATAATTAATGTAAGATACCCCAATAATAGTATCAACCCAATCTACTTCTTGTTTAAATTGGTCTGTAGTTCTATAAAATACACCTTCATAATCCCCCGGAATTACATTTCCTACTACCCATACTTTATAAAAATACTTTGTTGATAGATATTTAGCGAGGTACAAAACACTTTGTTCTGTACCTCCTAAACCGGTTTCATAAATGGTATCTGGGTTCCAAGGTGTTGGTTGATAACCTGTATATAAAACTATTCTCATAAAAACCAATATAATTAAAAACCTTTTAACCTCCTACTTTAACTAAATGTAGTTAAAAACCCTGTTGCGAATGTAAATGTAAAATTACCATTAAATGCATCTACATTAATAGAAGTATTAATACCTCCTTGAGCTGAACCTGCTATTGGACCTATAGGACCTCTATTACCTAGTGGACCTCTAGGACCTCTATTACCTTGTGGGCCTATTAGACCTCGAGAACCTTGTATTGCAGGACCTATAACACCTTGAGGGCCTATTGGACCACGAGCACCTTGTAATAACCCAACTGGTGTTCCACTAGCAGGTCCTAATGGTCCTTTTGGACCTAA
>TARA_R110000803_G_scaffold5670_1_pt1 | contig 10319 bp, 16 predicted proteins | sample TARA_R110000803 | Tara Oceans TARA_R110000803 (sample SAMEA4397772) | marine metagenome | biome: Polar Biome; feature: [SRF] surface water layer (ENVO:00010504); material: water (ENVO:00002006), including particulate matter (ENVO:01000060) such as... | depth 5 m | reverse complement strand
CACATGGAACAAACCCAAATTTATCAACATACTGTTTCGCTTGTTTAGAGCGTTCCGCATACTCTTCACTTTTCCCAATTTTATCATCTTTGTAAAGTTTGTGTGCTCTACAATTTTTTGGAATTGGTGAGAGACAATAAGCGTCCCTTGCTCCAAGGTCTTGTCTATCTTCAAAAACACCATGAGCATTTTTCATAAGACAAACTAAAAGTTCCCCGTTCTTTCTTACTGATAAATTTTCGCCTGAGAAAGAAACATCGCAACCGAAATACTTGTTCATTAAATGTACTAATACACCTTTCATTTTAAAACTCCTTATTGTTGTTGTTGTTTATTAAAAACTTCATTTAAACTTTTCTTTGGGAGTTTATCCCAATCAACTAAAAATAAATTATCATTCAAATATTTTATTGAAATATGTAACTTAGTTAGCTTCATTGTAACCCATGTTGTCCATGTAATACCACCACCGACAAGAACAGTAATTAAAATATAAGATAACTTAGTTTCCATTTATCTATCTTCCTCGTCAATTTTACCTGCGATACTGTTAACGATTTCATCAATAACTTTTACTAAAGCATCGTCCCAATCGTCCTCACCGTCACTTTCTGCCCACGCTTCAAGTCTTGGCTTTACCGAACTCCATGCAGCTCTAAGTAGATAACCAACACCTACACTTTTAATAATTTTTTGTATTAACCAATTCATGCTAACTCCTTTTCTTTGCGGTCTATCCAATCTAAATGTTTTAAAATTAAATCTGCATAGCTCCGACCGTTATTATGTTGTTTTGTAAAATCACGCCCACGCATAGTATTTACTTCTCCTTGATTATAACCTAGAAAAACTTTAAATTCATCCCCTCTAAATTTATCATTTAGAAAGTTAACTAGTTCACTAGCTTTTTGAATTGAATAATCAGGGTCGTTCAATTTCTCTTGACCACCAAAACCTTTTAAAGCAATTTCGGTTGGACTTCCTAAACCTTCAGCAATTTGCATTAAACCAAAACTTTTTCCGTCCGAACTAACTTGACCATTCCTAACTAATCTGTTTTCTCCTAAATCACTTTCTTGTTTTGCTATAGCTTTTAGCCATCGCCAAGGGAAACGCCCATTTGCATACAACTTAAAAAGAGAATCATATCTTACAAATTTTTCTTTTTCTGTTTTTGCCATCGCTATTTTCCTTTTTTGCCATAAAACAAACGCTATTGGGAAAAGTAAAATTCCTATAAAAATAAAAACTTTATTTTTCTCTAACATTATTCTTTACTCAAACTTTTAGTTCTATTGAAAAGAATAAAAGCACCAATAGCAACAATTCCCATTATGATAAATTTCAAATTCCTTCCAAGAAATCCGACTGAATCAACAACACCTGTTACGGCTTCACCTATCGACTCTGTTACTTCACGCCCTTTTTCTTGGAAGTCCTTTGCAATATCAATCGCAGTATCAGAAAAAAGAGAGAAATCGAAATCACTCAATTCATCAACGATACCTTGAATAAAAGTAAAAGTTCTTGGAATATCGTTTGGTGTTGATTTCTCAACAACACGTTCCATTGCTTCGGCTGTTCTTCTTATTCCTAAATCTGATTGAGCAAGTGCACCACCAAATTCTAAAAGAAAATCCTCTGATTGAGCTATGATAACTCTCTCTAAAGAACTCGGTGTTAATGTATAAGCATCACCACCAAATTCTTCAATCATTTGATTGTTATAAGAAACTAAAGCCTGTTGTGCTAAACGAATTTTTTGTTTATCAGTTACCATTTAAACCACCTTCTTTAGGATACCAAAAGCAACCATAATTTTTTGTCCGTCCCATGCTCCAGTTCCAACACTCCAACACGCTTTCACTCTTTGAACAACGGCTTGGTCAGGTCTTAAATGAGGTATTGATAAATAAGAACCACTAGCACCTGCGGTTGGTAAAGCACCTTCCCAAGCAGCATTACACATATTAGGATAACACTCTAAATGAACATCAACATTTACTGCACCTGCATTGAAATCATCACTTTGAGAATTTGGGTCAAGCCACAACATTCTGAAATCATCCAATTCAGTAGCAAAATTATTTGCTGAATTTAAAATACTTCCACTTGTATCTGCGTCCATACCAATACCGATATAAGAATCAGTTCTAGCAGTTGTAGGTCTTGTAAAACTTTTATAACCAATTCCACGAACTTCTAAAAGATAACCTTCGGGAACAACAAAAGACGCAGCATCAAAAGGTGCACCAGTTACATAAACATTTAATTCTGGTCGATTGATACAATTCATTTCAATGTAAGTGAAAGTTGCGGCTGTCATGTTTGCACGACTTTCTGCTTTTAATAAAATATGTGTTGGGTCGTTTGGGTCGTACCCGAAACCCGTCATTAAATTTTGCATTATTCTTGCTCCACTGTTTGTACTGTTACAGTCCCACTTACTGCCCTAGCGTAAATTGCAGCGGTGTTTTTTAACAGTTTATAGTTACCACTCATAGGAACATAATTCCCTGCGAGCGTTCCACTAATTTCTATTGCAGCACTAGAACTAATTTCTAAAACAGTTCTATTTAAATTTGCAGCAATTAAAAGTGCTGCGGCTGAAATATTAACATTAGCATTTGGAGTAAAAGAATTTCCTTCAACCGCACTTGATACCTCAGTAAATAAAGAACCAGGCCGGAAAGAACCATTTAACAAAAATATTAAAGTTATGGTTTTTCCTGCTTGTGCTTCCCATGTAAAAAATGCGTTCTTGATTGGTAAATCAAAATTTAAAACACCATTTTGTTTTAATGGAAACGTGTCATTACTTTCTGAACTTGTGAAAGGTCTTAATTGAATTTCGGTTGCTGAATCACTTGCTTCTGATACAAATAAAGATTTGTAAGCAAAACCAACTTTAAAAGCATTTCCGACTGTTCTTTCATCATCCAATTTAATTGTAAGCGTTCTAATAATTTGAGGGGCATCGGATTGAGCTAAATCAATAAAGGCATCGTCTATTAAACTATTGCCTTGAATTAATTTTCTCGATTCCTTGCCTCCGAATTTGTTAGGCATTATTTTCTCCTAAGTAAAAGAGCAAGTCCGACAAAAGCAGCAACAATTATTGCAGGTGTCATTGCTCCTATTCCATTTTCTCCAAACGAAAAACCAAAACCATTTTTTAGCTGATTAGTTTCAGCACTAGGTCTTGGAGTAATTACAGTTTGTGTTGGTTGCCCACGTTGTCCAGTTTGAACTTGTGCAGCGGTTGGGTTTGTTTTTGGTGGTGCACCTGTTTGGATAAAACCAAATTGTTGTAAACCACCTTGTAAGGCATCACTCCCAAAATTTGAAAACGCTTCCTCGGCACTTGATTGAATGTTGTCTAGTAAATCATCAAAAAACATATTATTTTCTCCTTAGTAGAATAAAAGCTAGTGCACCACCACCGATAATAATTGGTAACATAAAACTATTTCCCTGTACTGCTTGAATTGGTGGTGTACTCGCAACATTAATTTGCGGTACGCTTGCAGGTTGTCGTCCACTTCCACCAACACCAACGGTATTTCCAGTTGAGGGACTTTGACCTTTACGATTCAAAAACGCCGTTGCAGCAAGTGGGTTTCCAAGTGCTACCCCTGCGGCTGCGGCTAGTGCATTAGGGTCTTGTGCTAATTTTCCTACTCCTTCGCCTAAACCTTTTACAACATTTGTTGTTGCTGATTGAACGCCTTTTACTTGTTCAACAGCTCCTAAAGTTAAATCTCTAGCAGGTTTAATTGTTACATCAATAATATCTTGACCAACACCTGCGACAGAATCAACTCCCTTTTTAATTTCTTGTCCTACTTCTTTAAACGGTTTAGTAACCGCATCAACAACACCACCCATTATTTAACTCCTTTGTAAAAACGAATTATATTATTTCCTTCGCATCTATAAGGTTTAAACCCGTAATGCAAAATTGAGAGCATACTTAATTCAGAATCATTTGATTTCAAATCAACTAAACATTGAACTTCAACACAATTTGATTCTTTTGCAATATCAAAAACTTTATCAGCTAAGTGACTTGCTATTTTATTTTTTCTTAATTCTGGTTTTGTATATATTTCGGTAATGAGACAAATTTCTTTTTCTATTTTATAAACAATAAAACCGTCATTGACGGCTAAAACATTTTCATTTTTTCTTTCTAATAAATATCTTTCAAACATTACTTTCCCCAAGAAAAGGGGGGCTTTTTACACCCCCCAACTTTCTATTTTTGAGTTACTGGCTGTACAATTTCATTTGTTAGAATCCTAACACTAGCTGTACTTGTATAGTCGGCAGTTCCACTTGAAGAAAGTGCTAATTGAACTTGGTCAACCGCAGGGGCTTGAACATTTTGTGCAGTTGAAAGTGCACCATATTTTTCACCACTCGCAGGAGTTAGTAAATCCATGTAAGCAATTCCATCTAAGATAGATTTATCACTTGCATAGGCAGCACTAATTCCATAACGGTTTCTGTTTTTATCCTGTAAATCTTGAAACTTAGTATTTTGGATAAAGTTAACACCATTGATGATTAATTTAATATCAGTCAATAGAGTGTTACTAAGTTGTTTACCAGTCGCAGTTGTTGCAGTTCCCGCAGCACCGTCTCTAGCTTCAAGCATAATACCTTGAATAAAGTTCCCTCTGTTAACATCAACTAAAAAGTCAGATGCTTGTGCAGAAAAATCAACTTGCTTAGTTGTTTGTTTCCATGCAGAAAAGAAAACATTTTGTGGCAAGTTTTGAGTTTCAATAGTTTCAACTTCAAACTTCATTGTATTTGAAGAATAAACTACTGGGGCAGTATTTCCGAAACCTGTAAGGTTAGAAAAACTATTTGTTGAAATTTTCATTTCAGCACTTGATAAACCTCTTGTGTCCCAAAGAGTATTCATACGGCCTTTACCTGCAAGAACATTTTCAAAAGAAATAAGAATTGATTCAACAACACTTGTTACTTGAGTAGTAGTTCCATAAGTAAATTTTGCATCTACAGTTGGAAATTCAACCGCAGCAGCAGCGGCACTTGCTCTACGAACACCAAAAATTGATGAAGCGTAAAGTTGTTGAACGTGCATCATCCAAGGTGTCACATTTTTAATTGTGAAAGAACCGTTTGATACAATATCAATTGAATTTACAAGTTTATTCATCGTCGCAGTATCATCAGCAACGGGCGTTCCACTTGCATAAGTAGTTACAACCGAACCACTTAAACGAATTTGTAAATGTTTAAAAACTGAATCTCTAGGAATATCAATAGAGATTTGTGAACCTTCTTCAAAGTTCTTTGATGGTAAACGTCTCGAAATGTCGGACGTGATTTGTACACCTTTCATTATTTTAACTCCTTTTTTAAGTTATTAATTGTTTTGTTAATTATCCAAGAATTTTGGCTTTAATTTCCGCAGGTACAAAACGTAAAATAACTAAAGTTAGAACAGTTACAATAATTCCTTTAACTAGTTGATCCATTGATGGTAAAAATTTCATCTTAAAAACTCCTCTTTTGTGGTTGGTCTAATAATTAGACTATTCGGTATTAATTTATACAATTTTAATATTATTCGGTTTCCAAGTCAATTTCTTCGGTTTCGTCAACATTTTCTTGAATTTCGGCAGTATTTTCTTCAAAATGCCCTTTCTCTTTAAAATTCAGACTATTATCAACAATTAAAATATCCCTCCCTTGTTTCCAAAGAAAAATGAATTGATTCAAATTCTCTATTTCTCCAATATTAAATCCGTATTCTTTTAAAGTTCTTTTATCGTTTGGGCTGTCAGTATATCCCGAAAATAAATGGTGGCATTGACTTAATAAAGATTTATGAATTTCCGCAATTCTTTGTGTTGTAGTAATAAAATTAATTCCCCTATGCCTACCTGTTAAACTGGCTTGTTTTAAAAAAGGGGGTATTTTATAAACACTCGCAAAATTTTGGACTTCCTCAATTACTATTGTGCACTCGCCTCGATAATATAATAATTTAATATATTCATCGAATATTTCTTGATTATTACTGTCCTCAATATCAAATTGAACGATAGCTCTAATTCCATTAATATTTTGTGATTTAATTACATAATCAGAAAAAGAAATATAATCATAAAAAATAATACCGTCATTTTCTGTATATTCCCCAAGGGTATCGAAAATAAAAATATTAGGATAAAAATTTTGTATTTTACGGCATAAAGTTGATTTACCTGCCCCCCTCATACCGAAAATACAAATATTTTCATTTCTTTCAAACGACATTTGTTATCTTACCAATTTCAGCATTTTCGGGCGTATTTTCCTTTGTTCTTTTAGATTTATTATCTTTTTCAAATTCAAAATACTTTTTCCCAAATACTGCTAATAAAGAGGTAACAAAAATAGCTATTTTAGCCCACTTATTTTCAATTTGCGGTGCAAATTCAACTATTACCTCGTCTGCTTGACTTGCTAACAGGTCACTCTCAGCGTCCTCTAATTCCCATTTTTTGAACGATAAAGTTACGGCTAACGTCTTACCAATAAAATTAAAAATGGTCTTAAAAGTTAATCTAAGCCCTGATTCTTTTGGTATTTCTTGACCATTATTATTCGGTTGGGTCGTCGATTTCTTCGGTCGTCCCCTTCCCCTTTTTGGTGGGCTTTTTTCCTCCGTTGTCAATTTCTGAATTGTCTGGCTCTGTACTTCCACTAGGCTTTTTTCCATCTTTAATTTCCTTTTTTAATTTAATTAAATCTTTTTCGGACTTATTTAATTTCAATATATTGTTTTCTTTTTCTGATTTAAAATCAGCTTTTAACCCCTCGATTTCACTCAATAACTCATTATTATCATCTAATTCTTTTTCTTTAGGTTTCTTTTTCGGGAATAAAACAATTAATAAAAAAATAATAGTTCCAATTACGCTTGATAAAATAACTTTAATCTTTAAATTTGATTGAGGTTTGCCCTCGGTTTCTTGATTTTCCATATATTCTCCTTTATTTAATTATTGTAATTGATTTAATACAAATAAAAAAGGGGAGATATTTCTATCTCCCCTCTAACCAAAATGCACCAAATTTTATTCTAATGACAACCTTTTTCGTGCTCGCCCTTGACAGCAAGCTCGGTTGGGTTGCGGCTAGAACCTAATCGGCTACCAAAACATTGTATTGATTGATTTTGTTACCTTTGTAATCAATTTGAGGTAATTTCTCAAGTTGAACATATTCACCCTCTTTCACATTAAATTCAGAAAGAGCAACACGTAAACCTGCGTCCAAAGGGATAGCAACTTTTTTCCCATCATCTTTTTTGAAAACTAAATCAGTTACTTCTTTTAAAGTATTTGTTTGAGTATCATTCACCATACGAACTCGGTTTGACTCCCAAGTTCCTTCGACTTTATCACCGATTGGAAATGATTTTGCGTTCATAATAATTACCGCAGTTCTTGTTTTTAAATTTCTCATTTGTGTTTGTTCCATTGTAATTTCCTTTTGTTTTTGGTTAATGGTTTTTACTTCTGTATTTTACTAAATGTCGGTGCACTTGGTTTTTTGTTTCCGACAAACATATCATTCCCATAATTTTCTATGATTGTAAACTTTTCTGTATTAGATTGTCCAATTTTTCCAATCCAAGGCGTGTAATATCTATGCGGTATTAAAGCGAAATTATCAGCACCTATAAAAATTACAGGTAATTGAATCCTTTCATCGGGGTTTGGATGAGTGTTTTGCATTATCACGTTAAATTTATTTGGATTGTAAGCCTCATAACTTTGCTCGTTTGGGTCGATTGAAACAATTTTTCCCGATGGCATACGCAATTTTGTGTGCGAAATCCATTGGGGTTTGTTTATCCCATAAGTCATAACTTTTTTTCCGTTGTCATCAATTCCAGTTTCCTCGGCTTGATTTTTTCTCAACATTTCATTTTCCCATTCTGCCATTTTAATTCTCCTAGTGAATTTGGTTTGGTGCTTCTATTGTTAATGGTATTGAATCATACTTACCATTTTTAAAAATTATTTCTCTCTTATCGTATTTTGCTCTAAGTTGTTTTGTTGAATCGGGTAACACGTGTAAAATTTCGCCTTTCTTCATTGCAGTTTTAAAACCTGCTAAACCACCTTGAATATCTACAGGTGCTAAACGAATTTCCCCACTTATTGATTCTACAAAATCATCAAAATTTATATGTCCGATTTTCTTTTGTGGGAAACCTTTCATTTTTCTAATAACCGAACCGTCCATTAATCGACCTGCATAAGTTTTAGGTAAAAGAAAACAGGCTTCTTTTAATTCATATTCTAATTTCATTGCTCCAAGTTCATTTGAACTTTTCATTTTTCTTGGAGTGAATAAAGAATCGGTGTCACAATAATAAACGTCAAAATCTACTGACTCCATGAAAGAATACAAATTGAGACGAGCGTAAGAAGTAACGAAAGAAGATAAAGCAGGGTTACTATAAGTAAAAATCTTTTTGGTTGAGGTGTATAATCTAATTTCGTATGTACCAAAGTCCATGATGGAATGAATTTTGCCGCCCTCTTTGGGCATTTCAAAAGTAACTTGTTCACGTTCTTCATTTATTGCAAGTCTCCCATAAAGATGATTCATAATATCTTTATAAATTATTTTTTTAACAGGGTCGTCGGTGTTTTTTCTTTCATTATAAAAGTGGTCAATAAATTCTTTGAACATATAACCGCCATCATTGAAAACTGCACCTTTGAAAACCTTGTCGATTGTATAACCTAATTCAATTGCTTTGTTTAATTCGACGTTCGTAAAATACCCCTCAAAAGTACCAGTTGGGAAAATAAGTTTTCCAGTTGATTTTGTTGCGAGTAAGGGAATCCTTAAATTTTTAGGGCAGGTTACTATACAATGGTAAATAGAAAGTTCTTCTAATTCCAGTTCTACAGTCCAGTGAGAAAATTCTGAGGGGTATTTGTTACGAAACATTGCATCGGGATACATTGAATTTATATCATAAACTTTTAATGGTCTTTTATATCCTTGATAAAGTGGTTTAAAAATTTCTGTTCTACCACCATAATAAGAAAGTCTTGCAAAATCTTTTACTGCACTTGGTATTATTGGTAGGTCGGCATTAAATAATTGTTTATAAACTGCGAAAGAAGTTCCCGAACGTGTAAGTTTTAAACCAACTTGATTAATATATTCTGTTTTAGAAAATTTTTCTAAACATTCCCATAAACCTTTGTTGTCGTGCATGAGATACTTTTTTAATTGTGGTGTAACTTTTGTAAGTTGTGAAACGTCCTCTTTTAATTTTTTATGTTTAACATCAAAAGAGTGAGTAAGTTTCTCTAAACCAAAAGGAAACAAACCCGATGAATCAACAAAAGAAATTTTTCTCTTGTTTGAGATAACATCAAACTTCAACATTTTACGGCCTTGTAAAATTATGTTTTTCATTTCGTAAGTTGGGGTATTTTGAGAAAATAGAAAATCAATAATGTAAAGGAAATCAAAAATCCCCCCAAAGTGAGCATAACAAGTTGAATTAGTATGATTGGTAGAAAACATATATTCCATAAAACTTTTAATACTTTTGTGTTCTTTGTAATTTTCGCCATCATAACTCCCCATGATTAGAAATTCTTTCCAGTTCTTAGCTTCAATATCCATAACAGTAAACATTTTATAATTCTCCTAGTTTTGCATTTCAGCTTCAACACCACTAAATGCGAGTGCAAAGAAACCGCTGCGTTTTAAATAGTCGTTAAATCTTTGGTCAATGTTTTCGACTAAACCAGTAATAGAATTATCAATGCTGTCAGATTTTGAAACCTTGAAAGAGGGCGTAAAAGAAGTTGTTTCAATAACATTTTTACTTTTTCCGTCCTTACTTCTAAATTCAAGTTTGATTTGATAACCCAAGTTCATTAACTTGTTTCGCTTTTTTCCTTTTGATTCTTTAAAGAATTTATTTAGGTCGGGGCGAATTGTATCAATAGCATTAGAAACTCTATCAATGTCTGATTTATCAACAACATTGATTTTTCTTTTCAAACTAAAAACTTTCTTATCAGAAAAAAAGAAATTATCTTTTTGTCCTTTCTTTGGAAATGTTTTTACTTTTACTCGTTTTCTTTTTGCTTCAAACTTTTCAGTAGTTTTTCTAGCTTTCTTTTTTGTTTGGGGTTTTTTCTTATTAGTTCTTTTAGGTTTTGTTTTAGGGGTTGGCTTACGTGTACTAGTTGGTTTCTTCTTTGGTTTTGGTTTTGGTTTTGCATTTTCGATTTTCCTTTTTTCTGCATGAA
>TARA_R110000803_G_scaffold105959_1_pt1 | contig 10337 bp, 12 predicted proteins | sample TARA_R110000803 | Tara Oceans TARA_R110000803 (sample SAMEA4397772) | marine metagenome | biome: Polar Biome; feature: [SRF] surface water layer (ENVO:00010504); material: water (ENVO:00002006), including particulate matter (ENVO:01000060) such as... | depth 5 m | reverse complement strand
CATTGATAAGGTATGTTCTATCTTATCGAAACACCCGACCAATTCGCAGAAATCCGCGACATTCTCACAGACAAGTGCTATATTGACTATGTCCTAGGAAATGACAATACTCACCCTGCCCTTGCAGAGGTAATTGCAATATACGTTTCTTCTTTAGACCGCAAAGGTTTTATACTTCCGTTAAATCACCCAGAATGTATAAATTTAAACAAAGAGGAAGTTTGGCAATGGATAAATGAAAAGTCGTTTTTTACAAAAGATAGCAAAGCAACTCGTCACATTAACCCCACGAACCCTCATACGGATATACAACACCTACATTATAAGTCAACTAACCTACCATTCGACGACAAGTTTAACACACAAGCACACCAACATTATTACCGCAAATTCCCACAGATAAAGGTAAATAAAATGATTCCTATTGGTAAGCACTTCGAGCGGTGTGAAATGAGAAAAAATGCGTTAATTCCATTACTTAGCGAGAATGTAGATCCACTGTACAACGAGATAATATTACCAAGTTTATACCACATAGAAAAAAATTCCATTAAGATTAACGACCATTTTAAAACATATTTTAAACTAACATGCGACAAACATTCGACTAAAGATAATAATATATACGGATGGTATAATCCATACACAACAACCGGAAGGCCGGTAAATAATTTCAACGGATTAAGTTTTATGGGACTTAAACACAAAACTGGAGAAAGAAAGTCATTTGAACCAAAAAACGATCTGTTAATTGAAATAGATTATAGTGGTTACCATCCACGACTGATTGCGGACATGGTGGGCTTTTCTTTTACTAAAGCAGACGTTTATGAAGAATTAAGCGAAGTTTACAATGATTCCACCATCAATCCTAAAGAACATACATTCAAACAGATGTATGGGGGAATTAGAAAGGAAAACCTACACCATCCGTATTTTAGTAGAGCTCAAGAGTATATAGATTTAAATTGGGAAATGTTTAATCGAATGGGGTATGTTGAAACAACATTAGGGAAGCGAATACAAAAGAAAAACCATCCTAAATTAACTCGCCAACAATTATTCAATTATTTAATACAGGCGTATGAGACAGAAACCAATATGCAGATTATTAAGGAATTAGATGGATATTTGGAAGATAAACACACTACGTTAGTATTATATGTGTATGATTCGTTTTTATTTGACTTTAGCAAATTAGATGGTAAAGCAGTATTACACGAAATTACTGAAATTGTGTCGCGAAAATACCCAGTAAAAATTAAGGCAGGTAAAAATTACGATGTGTTGGAGGCTTTGTAGATAATTTTATATTTATCGGGGACTAATATATGGTTTTTTAATGAATAATCGCCTCTATTGCACATTCGTCCCTGAAGAAAATATTGAAATTACTATTGATAAGATAAAAACTTCTTATTCTATACTATTCAATAAAATTTTTGTCCTAGAAAGTTTGGATGGGGAAAAAATCATGCTTACATACAATGTAGACATGGGTAATTCAAGTGGTGATTTTTTAGTAGATAATACAATATTAGTGCACAGAAAAAAACAAACAAACACTCTTTACACAATAAATGCTTTGAATGAATTGATAAAGAGTTTGAATAATGGTTATTTAGACAAGTCATACGCAGTAAATTGGAATGATTATAGAAATTCAATTCTATTAATTCAAGCTGATGGTTACAAACGTGTAGACACTAAAGTAAGAAATATAATTAACATTTCTTAAAAATTACCCCAAATAAACTTGGTTTATCCAAATAACTTTCGTATATTTACGTAAGTAAAAACAATTAACCCTTTTTAATAACAAAAATTCTAATTATGAATTTAGATGAAATCAAAAATCGTTTAGACAGACTAAACAACAAAGGTGGAGGAAAAACAGATTATGCTGCAAATTTCTGGAAACCTAAAGAAGGTACAAAATCACAAATCCGTATTGTACCTTACAAATTTAATAAAGACTTTCCATTTAGTGAATTGTATTTCTACTTTGGTATTGGTAAACCTCGTATGTTAGCATTGTCTAATTTCGATACAACTGATCCAATTTTAGAATTTGCAACAAAATTGCGTAAGTCAGGTGACCAAACCAACATGGATTTGGCTAAGAAATTATTTCCAAAACTTCGTGTATTTGCCCCCGTTTATGTACGTGGTGAAGAAGACAAAGGCGTACGTTTTTGGGAATTTGGTAAAATGGTATATCAAGAATTATTAGGTGTAATGTCTGATGAAGATTATGGTGACATTACAGACGTTGCAAGTGGTCGTGACATTACAGTTGAAGTAATTCCAGCTAAAGAAACTGGTAAAATGTTCAACACAACAACCGTTCGTGTTAAACCAAATCAAACACCTTTAGCACCTGAAGCTACTACAGTTGAATCACTTTTAGACACACAAAAAGAAATTATTTCTTTATATAAAAAATACCAATTTGACGAAATGAAAGACATTTTACAAGGATGGTTAAAGCCAGCTGATGAAGATGGTGGTAAAGAAACTGAAAAGGTAGAGTCTAAAGGTAAAGTAGACATAAACGCTAAATTAGATAATCTTTTTGATTAATGGCTAAGAAAAAAGTAGAATCGAATCGAGATGATCTAACAGGGCTTCTTGCGGCATCCCTCAATAAAAAGTTCAGCAAGACCCATCACAAAGTTGCTTATTTCCTGGATGGTAGTGAAGACTCACCAACAGATGTAAACGACTGGGTGTCCACAGGGTCCACAGTATTAGATTTGGCCATTTCAAATCGCCCTAATGGTGGTTTTCCAGTGTCTAAGATCGTTGAGATAACTGGATTAGAACAAAGTGGTAAGTCCCTGTTAGCATCTCACATTATAGCAAACACCCAAAAGAAGGGTGGTGTTGCTGTATACATTGACACTGAATCTTCACTAAATGCTCAATTTTTACAAGCAATTGGTGTTGATGTTGAAAAAATGGTATATTTACCTTTAGAAACTGTAGAAGACATTTTTGATGCAATTGAAAATATAATCTCACAGGTTAGAGAAAATAACCCAGATAAGCTTGTAACAATTGTAGTAGATTCAGTGGCAGCCGCAACAACTAAAATTGAATCAGCAGCAGATTTTGAAAAGGATGGATATGCGACACAGAAAGCAATTATCTTGTCTAAGGCAATGCGTAAAATTACTAACTTAATTGGTAAAGAAAAAATACTATTAGTATTTACTAATCAATTAAGACAGAAAATAGGCGCAATGCCGTTCGCTGATCAATATACAACATCTGGTGGTAAAGCTTTACAATTCCATGCTTCAGTAAGACTACGTCTTAAGCAAGTAGGTAAATTAAAGGAAAAAATCAATGGTGTGGAGGAAATCGTTGGTTCTGAAGTTGAAGTTGCAGTTGTTAAGAATAGAATGGGACCCCCAAACCGTAAAGTTAGATATAATATCTTCTACAGACAAGGTATCGATGATTACGGTGGATGGTTAAAGATGATGAAAAACTACAAAGTAGTTAAACAATCAGGACCTATTTGTAAGTATGTGGATGAATCGACGGGAGAAATAATTACATTTTATGGTAAAGATTTACAACAGTTATGTGAAGACAGACCAGAAATAAAAGAACAAATGTATAAAAATACTTGTGATCAATATGTTATGAAATATCAACATGAAGACAAGCAAGATATGGACCCTGATGTAGTAATTGATGAAAATGGAATATAATGGCAGAATCAATATTCGATCTATTAAATGGTGTTAAAAAAGAAGACACCTCTGATCCTAATTCAAGAGTTTTAATTATTGATGGGTTAAACCTTTATCTTAGAGTGTTCGCTGTAAATGGCACACTTAACGATAAGGGGGTGCCCGTTGGGGGTATAGTGGGATTTTTAAAGTCTTTAGCATACTCAATTAGAGAAGTAAACCCTACTAGAGTCATAATTGCATATGATGGAGTAGGTGGTTCTCAAAGGCGTAGAAAAATCCTTCCTGACTATAAAGCAAACAGAAAACCAGGTAAACGAATTACTAGGTGGGATGCTTTTAAGGATGCCAAGGAGGAAAAGGAATCAATGCGAATCCAATTTTCACGTTTACTTGAATATATGGACAGTCTTCCAATTAATGTTATTGCAATAGATTATATTGAAGCTGATGACACTATAGCGTATATCGCAAACACTTTATTAGATAAAGAAGTAACAATCATGTCTGCGGATCAAGATTTTCTTCAATTAGTAAATGAGCGAATTACAGTATGGAGTCCCATTAAGAAGAAATTCTACACACCAGAGTTAGTACTTAAGGATTATGGCGTACCGGCCCACAATTTTTTAATGTATAAGGTTTTAATGGGAGATAAGTCAGATAACATTTCAGGGGTTAAAGGGCTAGGTCCAAAAAAACTACCTAAGATGGTTCCTGACATAATCACCAACAAGGTCTTGGATTTAGATTCTATCGTCCAAGAAGCTTTAAAGGGGAAAGAACCTATGCATGAAAGAATTGTGGCCTCGGAACACCAATTGGAGATAAATGAAAAGCTAATGGACTTAAAAAATCCACCAGTATCGGGCGAGTTAAAACGACAAATTCGTAGTATAATAAATGAGCCGATAAATTTGCTCTCCCGAAATAGCTTTACTACAATGTATCACGACGATTGTATGGGAAATGCTTTACAAATCCCTGATGCATGGTTAACACAACATTTTGTAAAGTTAAATAGTTACGCCGAACCTACACATGAATAAACTTACACAATATGGTCATCCGTTCCAAACAAAAGCACTATATGCTTTAGTAACGGACAGGGATTTCCTACAGCAGTCATCAGACATTGTGTCTCCTGATTATTTTGATTCTGACGCAAGTAAGTGGATTGTTCGTAAAACACTTAATTACTTTAATGAATACCATACTACCCCTACATTAGAGGTATTTAAGGTAGAAGTTGAAGGGATTAAGAATGACGTGCAGGCAGTTGCCGTAAAGGAACAATTAAAGGAAACATTTAAGTCATCACAGGTAAAGGATCTTGAATACATCAAGAACACTTTTCTTGACTTCTGTAAAAATCAAACACTTAAAAATGCTCTGATACGATCTGTAGATTTATTAGAATTAGGTGATTATGATGACATTCGTAACTTAATTGACAAAGCACTTAAAGCAGGTGTTGAACGTGATTTAGGACACGAGTACATCAAGGATATAGAAGACAGATATAAAATAGACAGTAGAGCTACAATTGAAACACCATGGCCTGTAATTAACCAACTACTTTTAGGTGGCTTAGGAAAAGGCGATTTAGGAATGATCGCAGGTGGTCCTGGTGGTGGTAAATCATGGGCTTTAATAGCTATAGGTGCACAAGCCGTAAAATTAGGCTACACAGTAATACATTACACTTTAGAGTTAGGTGAGAAATATGTCGGTAAAAGATATGATGCTAATTTTACAGAAATACCAGTTGGCGATCTACAAGAAAACAGAGATGTAGTTGAAGAAACACTAATAGGTTTAAGAGGTGGTTTATACATTCGTGAATATCCCGCAGGACAAGCTACTGTAAACACAATCCACGCCCATCTAGAAAATTGTACACAACAAGGTATAATTCCTGACTTAGTAATTGTAGATTACGCTGATCTTTTAACATCTAAAACAAGTAAAGAAAAACGAGACAAACTCGATGACATTTACACAGGATTACGTGGATTAGCAACACAAATGAAATTACCAATTTGGACAGCATCTCAAGTTAACAGAGAAGGTGCAAGAGAAGACATCATCCAAGGAGATAGAATGGCTGAAAGTTATTCTAAAATGATGATTACAGATTTTGCAATGTCTTTATCTAGAAACAGTGAAGACAAAGAAAACGGAACTGGTCGATGGCATGTTATGAAAAACAGATATGGAGCTGATGGTATGACATTTAATTCTACCATGGACGCGTCTATAGGTAAAATAGAGGTTACAGGTAGAAGACAAGGTAATCAATCAGATGCGCCTAACACACCACCAGGATCCTTTACGCTACAGGACAGAAAGAATATGCAAAATGCTGGAAATGCTTTTCAATTTTAATATCTTCTTTGGTATGTATATTCACGTACACAAATCTTAAAGAAGGCTTTAAAGGCCTTCATTTCTGTCTAGTTGTGCCTTTAGGTTTCCTAAATAATATTATATTTATTCACTTTAATTAAAAAACAATGGCAAAGAAAGACCTTCTTACCGAGCGTATCGTTTACAAACCGTTTGAATACCCAGAAGCCCATGACTATTGGCTTAAACAAAACCAAGCACATTGGATTCACACAGAAGTACCCATGATGTCAGATGTTAATGATTGGAAACAAAATTTAACCAAAACAGAAAAAAACATTATTGGTTCTATTCTTAAAGGTTTTGCCCAAACTGAAACAGTAGTAAATGACTATTGGACAGGCTTAGTTACAAAATGGTTTCGTAAACCCGAAATCATCGCAATGGCAACCACCTTCGGTGCTATGGAAACTATCCATGCAGAAGCTTATTCTTTATTAAATGAAGAATTAGGTTTGGATGATTTCAGCGAGTTTATGGAAGATGAGGCTACAATGGCCAAAATCGAAACCTTAATGGACGTAAGAGATAGTTTTGGTGAAGAAGTTAATTGGCACGAGAGAGCCAAGTCACTCGCCATATTTAGTGCCTTCACAGAGGGAGTCAATTTATTCAGTTCTTTTGCCATTTTATTGTCATTTAAAATGCGTAACAAGCTAAAAGGAGTTGGACAAATTGTAGAATGGTCAATTAGAGATGAATCATTACACTCTGACGCAGGTTGTTGGCTGTTCAGAACCCTTTTATTAGAACATCCGGAATTAAATACTCCTGAATTAGAAGCTGCAATAAACGAAGCTGCTCTTTTATCTTTAAAATTAGAAGTTGATTTTATAGAAAAAGTTTATGAATATGGGGATTTAGAAGGATGTAATAAAGATGATTTAATTCACTTTATTAAAAACAGAGTAAACACAAAATTAGGAGATTTAGGTTATAAACCTATTATAGACAATATAGATGTAACAGCTATAGGCAGAATGAAATGGTTTGACCATTTATCCGCAGGTAAACAACATACAGACTTCTTTGCAAGCAGAGTAACAAATTACAGCAAGGGAACAATGGAATGGGACGTAGCATCAATATTTTAAAAAAATACAATGGATAACAATAGTTTAGTAGCAGATTACTCCCAATGGGAGAGAGGAAAAGATTTCCCTGAATTTATGGATGATGTATCGTTATCCACAATTTCGAAAGGTTACCTTTTACCAGGAGAAACACCTAAAAAAGCATATAGACGTGTAGCGCACTCAGTTGCAATGCGTTTAAACCGTCCAGACTTAGAAGCTAAATTCTTTAAGTACATATGGAATGGTTGGATTGGTTTAGCTTCACCCGTACTTTCAAACACAGGAACAGACAGAGGTTTACCTATTTCATGTTTTGGAGTAGACACACCAGATTCCGTTAGAGGAATTGGTTTAACTAACGCTGAACTAATGAAACTAACAGCCTCTGGAGGGGGTGTTGGTGTTGGTGTTTCTAGAATTAGACCCCGAGGAGAAGAAATCAAAGGAAATGGTATGTCTGAAGGTGTAGTGCCTTGGTGTAAAATTTACGATTCCTCAATTATCGCTACTAACCAAGGTAATGTTCGTAGAGGAGCAGCTTCAGTTAACTTAAATGTTAATCATGAAGACATCCACGAATTCCTTCAAATTAGAAGACCTAAAGGCGATCCAAACCGTCAATGTTTAAACTTACATCAATGTGTTGTTGTAGACGACGCATTTATGAGAAAATTAAACGATAGAGACGAAACAGCAATGACTATTTGGTTAGAAATTCTTAAATCAAGAATGGAAACAGGAGAACCCTATATTATGTTTGAGGATAATGTAAACAAAGACAACCCTCTTGCTTACATGATGAATAATCTCAACGTTTCAATGACCAACATCTGCACAGAAATAACATTACACACAGATGAAGATCACTCGTTTATATGTTGTTTGTCTTCATTAAATCTCGCCAAATATGATGAGTGGAAAGACACAGACGTTGTTGAAATAGCTACATACTTCTTAGATGGTGTAATGCAAGAATTTATTGACAAAACCGATGGGAAAGAGGCAATGAGACGTACTAATAATCACGCTAAAAAGGGCCGTGCATTAGGTTTAGGTATAATGGGTTGGCATACTTTCTTACAAAAGAAAAATCTACCCTTTAATTCAATTGCATCAACAGCTTGGACACACACGATAATGTCTAAGATGAAAATGGAAGCCGAAGCAGCATCAAGAAAATTGGCTGTAGAATATGGAGAGCCGTTGTGGTGCAAAGGAACAGGTATGAGAAACACCCACGTAATGGCAATTGCGCCTACTGTTTCTAATTCAAGAATATCAGGGTGTTCAGCAGGTATTGAACCCCAACCTGCAAATGTTTACACATTTAATGGTGCCAAAGGTACCTTTATTGTTAAAAATAAAGAACTAGAAAAATTACTCACAGAAAGAGGGTTTAACACAGAAAAAATTTGGGATCAAATATTAATAGATGGTGGTTCAGTTCAACAATTATCAAACGAAATTTTACCTGAGGAAGACAAAGAAGTATTTTTAACATTTGCTGAAACTAACCAATTAGCGTTAGTTCAACAAGCTGCAATTAGACAAAAGTACATTGACCAAACCCAATCACTCAATTTAGCATTTGCACCAACTGATTCACCAAAATGGATTAACCAAGTTCACATGGAAGCATGGAAATTAGGAATAAAAACACTTTACTATTTAAGAACAGATTCAGTAATTAAAGGCGATTTAGGAAGTAGAACAGTAGATTGTGTAAGCTGCGACGGATAATGGAATATATAAGTTATAGTGATAAACTGTTTACAGTTAAAAGAAAAATTAAGGAACACCACATTAAACCAAATGTAGATATGAACCCTTTAAAATTATTGTGGCATTGCGATACAATATTAAAAAAGGACAATTTATTCTATTTTTGTAATGAAATAAAAGAAGTAAGTTATGAAGAAACCAATTGACCCTAAAGAATTAGAAAATGACATGGACAAAATTCTGTCATTTATAAATAATTTAGAAAATTTAGACATTGAAAGTATAGATCAAATTGATAAACTAAAAGACCAAGCAGAATCATTTGATAAAATCTTAAAAGAAAAATACAAAGATCATTTGGGTGACCAAGAATAAGATCGTATATTAATAAAAAATAAAGGTTATGTATCAAAGCACAAAATTATTTGATGGCTTTACTTGTTGTTTTAGACAATGGAGAGCAGAAGACACCCACTGTAGATTTATGCACGGTTATGGAATATCATTCAGAGTTACTTTTGAAGGTGATTTAGATGAACGTAATTGGGTTTGGGACTTTGGTGGTATGAAAAGAGCTAAAACACAAATTGAAGGTATGTCGCCTAAAGCATGGATGGATTATATGTTTGACCATACTGTAATTGTAGCATCTGACGATCCTAAAAAAGCCCACTTTAAATCAATGCATGAAGATGGTGTTTGTCAGGTAAGATTTGTAGAAGCTACAGGAGCAGAAAAATTTGCAGAATTTATATTTCACAAATTAAACAGATTTGTATTAACAGAAACCCAAGATCGTGTGAGGGTAGCTCAAGTAGAGTTCATGGAACACAATAAAAACACAGCAATTTTTAAACAATAAACTATGAGTGGATTGACTAGAAAAGGACGCCAAGAGCTCCGTCAAAGTGAAGCATTAGAACGACAAAAAGTATGGGGCAGTATGTCACCCCAACAAAAGTTAAACGATTTAGATTTACGTCTGGGTAAAGGTGTGGGCGCTATTAAACAACGCTCCAAATTAAAATACATTATTGAACATCCCCAAACTGAAAATCAAAAGAAAGGTAAATCTAAAAAGTCTAAGAATGTCAAAAATTCCTAAAATTTCCCATGAATTACCTATAAACATGTTAGGTAGGAGTTTTGAAATCAATGATTACGAATATTGTTTGCCTCATTTATTAGATCAAAGTAAATTATATGAGCAACATTTTCGTAATGCACGAGAAGCAGGAAGTTATATTATAATGGATAATTCCCTCCACGAATTAGGCGAAGCATATAATACAGATCGCCTAATGTATTGGATTAATGAATTAAAACCAGATGAATTTATAGTTCCAGATGTTTGGCAAAATAAAACCCAAACAATAATCAATGCTCGAAAATGGTCACGGGTAGAATTACCTGAAGGTACTACCAA
>TARA_R110000803_G_scaffold34220_1_pt1 | contig 10353 bp, 19 predicted proteins | sample TARA_R110000803 | Tara Oceans TARA_R110000803 (sample SAMEA4397772) | marine metagenome | biome: Polar Biome; feature: [SRF] surface water layer (ENVO:00010504); material: water (ENVO:00002006), including particulate matter (ENVO:01000060) such as... | depth 5 m | reverse complement strand
TTATCTTCTGAAATAGAGGCGTTGTTTAATGTAATACCAGAAGAAAAATTAAGTTAAATGAATTTATTAACACAAAATTCAAAGATCAAAAAAACATCTAAGCACTTTGGCGTTAAGCTAATGAACTTTGGTATACCAGCATACAAATCAGCCAGTGGCCGTCTAACGTGTCCTATGGCTGATGCGTGTATAAAGTTCTGTTATGCTAAAAAAGGGGCTTACATATGGTCTAACGTACAACCTGCGTTTGAAAAACGATATCAGCTCAGTAAAACTGATAAATTTGTTGACGCAGTTAATGCTGAGATCAAGCGTAAGAAACCTGATTTTGTTAGAGTCCATGACTCCGGCGATTATTATTCAAGAGCTTACTTAAGCAAATGGATTGCGGTTGCTATACACAACCCTGACGTGCGGTTTTACAGCTATACTAATATGATTGATCTGATCAAAAAAGCAGATCTTCCAGATAATTATGACATTATATTTAGCGATTCCGGTAAACAAAAACATTTAATAAATGAAAAAAAAGATAGGCATACTAAAATATTCTCTAGTTCCAGTGATCTTATATCTGCTGGGTATGTTGATAGCAGCGAGTATGATCTAAACGCGACAAAGTGGTACTCAAATAGTAAAAAAATAGGATTAATATTTCATTAACAAAAGAAATTATGAGTGATCAAGATAGAAGAGAAATAGTAATATATGTATCGGTAATTATATTATTGTGGTTTGTAGTTGTATTAATTTTAACATAACACTAAATAAATAATAAAAAATGACAGAAAAAGAAATGAATAAATTAGCTGATGTAATAGTTAAAAAAATAATAGATAAACAAGCAGAATATGATGCTCAATTTATGCAGGAGGTTAAACAAGTTTCTGAAGAAAACCTTGTAAACGAAGATGCTGATGTTGCGGCTATTAAATTAGAAATATTTAAATTAGAAGTATTAATAGAATATTTATTAGAAGAAGAATTATATGAAAGAGCTCATGTAATATCAGAAGAAATAGATAAATTAAGAAGTAGTTTAGAAAAAATATGAAAACAATAATACACGTGAATCAGCATGTAATTAAGTCAAACAGGAAAAATAACGTAAATAATCCTGTACTTACAGTAAAAACTTATAAAAGTAACAAATATGCTCACGAAGTAGAAATAAAAGGATGTAGTAGGGTTATTTATAGCCCTACTAAACCTTTAAGTTGTGGTGCTCACGTTTGGATTGAAACTCAAGATGAGGTAATAATAAAAAAATAAACAAATAAATGAGAAGTATAAAGTTTTTAGATAATGGTAACGTAAAAATAGATGGTAAAACAATATTAAGACCTGTACATAGGTACAAGGAAATACAAAGAGTTTGGTACGTTATAAATGGCACATCATATGCGTAATTTTTTTAATAAAAAAAATCATATATTTGCAAACACAAATACGTAGACTGTGACAATAGGCTGCGTATATATAATAGTAGGGGGCTAATGTCACAAAGAAAACTTGAATACTTAATAAAAAATCAGATCATATATAGAAGATCTCCAATAAACGATTTACCTACAAAGGTTTATTATTGGGGTAGTTATTATGCTGATGGTACATACGAGTGTTATGAGTTGTTTAGAAGCAAAGCTAAAATAACTAGTTTTAAATCTTTGAAATGGCATTTACTCGTGCTAAGTTATTTAAACCCACATGTAGATGAATTATTGTTCACAAATTTATCGCGTTATTTATGTAATATTAGAAATAATTTTATTACTTTTAATGTATCAGAAATATCATTAACATCTATAATAGAAGACGTTAGAAAACAAGACCTAGAAATACCACCAATAAATAAAAGACGTAAGATTATATTTAAAGAATTTAGTCTGTTAACAGTGGAAGAAAAACTAGTTATTGTAGGTCAAATGGTTGGAAGATCAAAAATCATAACTCAAGAAGATATATATGAGATGATGATACAAATAAATGATATTGGTAAAAAAATAACTATAAATAATATTTCAGAAAAATTAAACTGCTCAACTCGTACTATATATAGAACTATAGGTGATGATCTAAAAAAAGAAAAAGATATACTGAATAATAGGCTATGAAAAAATATAACATATCCAATTACGTTAGGTATAAAGATGATTTAAAGTCATCTATGCCTGAAGACAAGCCGTACAGAGAGTACAGCAGAAAAGATATGATAATAAAGTTCATGCCATTAGTTGAAAATATATCTAGAAAATTTGCAACATCACAGCAAGCCTCTGGTGTAATGTCTATTTTAGATATAATACAAGAGGGTAACTTATGTTTAATTAAAGCAGTTGACAAGTTAAGCTGGGACATACTTGAAAAGTCAGATGATATTGAAAAAACTTTAAAAGTATTCTTTCATAAAAGAATTAAAGGTGGTATACGTAGAGCTATTGATATTAAAAGAGGTAGTATTAGATTACCTGAAAATAGAATAAATGAAATACGGAAAAACCCTAAAGACAAAAAAATGGTTGCTATGTTTTTTAATAGTATATTTTTATCTATTGATGAACAGTTTAATTTGGATGATGATGAAGAAATGATGATAAATCAAATAGCTGATACGTCAGAGCCTTATAATATAAGTATACTTAATATGTATCTTAAAAGCTTATTGATGAAACACCTAAACGATAAAGAATACGAAGTGTTAAGATTATCGTATGGACTTGACTGTGATAAACATTCAGCAAATGAGATAGCTGTTAAGCTAGGTATTGATACACCATCTGCTTATGTTAGAATATCAGAAATAAAAACTCAAGCAGTTAGAAAACTAATAGACAACGTTGATCATACGCAAGTGATTGATTGTCTTTAACTTAGTAAATAAATTAGTAACTTAAATTAAATTAAATATGGAACTAAATGAAAAGCTGGCTAATATCCAGACAAAATTCAAATCAAAGAAAAGTAGATTCAATTCTTTTGGCAAGTACAACTTTCGATCGGCTGAAGATATTTTAGAAGCAACTAAACCCTATCTATTAGAACTAAATGTTTCTGTTACTATTAATGAAACATTAATATCTAATGATGAGTTTCCTATATTAGAATCCAAGGCAACTATAACTGATGGCACTAATGCTATACATGCAACTGCTCTTGTTGGCGTTGATCTAAATCAAAAAGGTATGCAGATGCCACAAAAATTTGGATCAGCATCCTCGTATGGTAAAAAATACGCGCTTGGTAATTTGTTTCTTATAGATGATACCGCTGACAGCGACGCAACTAACTCACATGATAAAAAGACTTCAGTAAAAAAGCCAAACTTATCTGGCGAAGCACTAGTTAAAGCAAAGGAAGCAATAAAAACTGGTAAATTCACTGTAGCTGATGTACAGAAAAAATATGAAATATCTCCAGCAGTGTTAAAAACACTAGTATAATATGGATCAAGATAAAATTAATGACATATTAAAAAAGCTAGAAAACGATGAAAATTACTACGGTGAATTTGGTCAACAGTTTTTAAGTAATTCCAATATAAGAGTTTTAGATAAAGATCCTTTAAATTTTGGTAAGAAAACTGAAAATCATTTAAATCTAGTTAAAGGTCAATTCTTTCACAATTTAGTATTAGAACCTGAGAAAATTGATTCATTTAGAATAATTAATGCTTCTTCTAGAAATACTAATATGTATAAAGATCAAGTAGATAAAAATAGCGGTGAAATATGTCTTTTAGAAAAAGAAGAAAAAGAACTAAGACTTTTAGTAGACTTAATGCTTAAAAATCCAACAGCTTATGACTTGATAAAAGATATAGACGTAGAGTATGAAGTACCTGGTTTAATAAATTTATCTGATGAATGGTGGAAGCTAAAGGCAGATATAAAAAACAATACACAACAGTTAGTAGTTGATTTAAAGACTACAGGTGATATTGATAGGTTTTCTAGTTCTGCTAAAGAATATAACTATGATTCACAGGCGTATATATACTCAGAATATTTTGGCATGGATTTTGTATTTGTTGTTATGTGCAAAAAAAGTAATAGACTAGGTATATTTGATTGCTCAGCATCATTTTTAGCAAAAGGTAAAGCTAAAGTAGAAAGAGCTGTTGAAAACTACAGGAAATACACAAATAAAAGTTTTGATCCGCAGGAATATTATATAGAAAGAACACTGTAAACAAATAAAATACGATTAACTAAAGATAATAAATTCAAATATTAATAATTAAATTAAATCAAGGCGTTTAGAGCGTCAAATCAAAATGGCAAGTATTATTAAAGCAAGTATCAATTTAAGTGAAATACCAAAAGACAAAGTTATTGTCGGTAAAAAAGGTAAGTACCTACCAATTACAATTACTATCAATGATGACGTAGATCAATACGGAAATCAAGGACCAGTTATTGTTGATCAAACAAAAGAAGAACGAGAAAACAAAGCTGATAAAGTTTATTTAGGAAACGTTAAAGTTGTTTGGACTAACGGAGAAAACGTAGAAAAAGCTCCATACGTAGAAAATGGACAACAACAACAAAAGCCTAAGGCTACTGAGGTTGAAGATGATCTTCCATTTTAATGGAGCAGTGTGAGATGTGCGGGGAATTGATGACACAAGAGCAACATGACTTTTGTGACATCTGCCCTGAATGCAGGGAAGGAACAGATTTTTAATATAACTAAATTAAATTAAATGCAGGAAACAGAGATCAATGGATTTGTCATTGAAGATTTCAATGTACATAAGCTTGAAGAAGGCAAGAAACAAGGGGTTTGCCCTTTATGCTCTTCTGATAGAAAACCTAAGAATGAGAAAGCAAAATGTGCTTCTTATGATTGGGATCGTGGTCTCGGTACTTGTCACAATTGTAATACATCATTTCAACTACATACGTATCAGCGTAAAGGATCTAGTGAAAAAGCCTATGTTAGGCCTGAAGCAATATCTTTGAAAGTTCCTGGCACAAAAGTAGAAGATTGGTTTAAGACAAGAGGTATTTCAATCAAAACTCTTAGTGACTTAAAGGTTACTGAGGGTTCTGAGTGGATGCCACAAAGTGGACAAGCCGAGAACGTTATAAAGTTTAACTACTTCATGGGCGATCAACTTATTAATGTTAAGTATCGAGATGGAAGAAAAAACTTTAAATTATATAAAGGTGCTGAAAAAGTATTTTATAATATAAATAGTGTAGTGGGTTATGATCACTGTATTATTGTTGAGGGCGAAATGGATGTATTAGCATTACATGAAGCTGGTATACCTAATGCAGTGTCAGTTCCTAACGGTGCTACACTTAATACAAATAATTTAGACTATCTTGATAATTGTATTGATTATCTTGATGATAAAGAAAAAATAATATTAGCAGTTGATTCAGATGAAGCTGGTCAAGCTCTACAGACAGAACTTGTTCGCAGGTTAGGCTCTGAATCTTGTTACATAGCTACATTTGAAGATTGTAAAGATGCTAATGAATACTTACAAAAATATGGAAAAGAAAAATTGGCGCAGCGTATTTCCAGCGCAAAACCAGTGCCGCTCGAAAATGTCACAACATTCAAAGACGTTGAAGCAGAAGTTTCAGACTTTGTTAGGAATGGATTCAAACCAGGTTACCAAATTGGGTTGGATAATTTTGATAGTATATTCTCTACTTACACTGGTCAGTTTATTACTGTCACTGGCATACCTAGTAATGGTAAGTCAGACTTTGTAGATCAAATGATAGTTGGTTATAATGAAAAATACCAATGGAAAACGGCTTATGCTTCACCAGAAAACCAACCTACATATTTACATGCTCATAAATTGATGCGTAAAGTTTGGCAGGGAATGCCTACTACTGATGACATAGATTCAGATAAATGGAATCAAGTAGCAGATCATTGTAACAGTAACTTTTTTCATATAGATATGGAAAAATATACGTTAGACTCTGTACTACGTAAAGGTGCGGAGCTTGTTAAGCGTAAAGGTATCAAGTGCTTAGTTATAGATCCATTCAACAAAGTTAGAGACAAAGATGCCTCTGGAGATGTTAATGTTTATACATTAGAATACTTAAGTAAAATAGAAATATTCGCTAAGAAATATGACGTGCTTGTTATTGTAGTTGCTCATCCAACTAAAATGTATAAAGATAAAGATGGTAAGCTCGAAGAGCCTAATATGTATAATATAAAAGGTGGCGGCGAATGGTATGACGCTAGTTATCATGGTCTTCTTGTTCATAGAAATTATGAGGAAAAAACGGTTAAGGTTAAGGTACTTAAAGTTAAGTTTCAAAACCTTGGTGAAAATGGAGCTGAAGCTCATTTTAAATGGGAGCCAAGCTCTGGTTGTTTTATACCTCACGAAAAAGCTGATTTCAGTGAAGAAAAAATGCCGTGGGAATAAATGGCTAAAAAGCGTACCACCTACATGGGTGATTATTCAGCTTCTAAACATGAGTTAGATGCTTATAATTGGTGTGTAAAAAATAACATAAAAATTTCCCCTAGTGCTTCTACTAGAGATCAATACCCTACAAGTTGGTATTTGATTATAGATATAGATGGTAAAATAAATAAAAGTCCAGAAACGTATGGATCTTTAGATGTTTGGGGGAAATTATATGAATACTATAAATATTACTATAATAAATACTTAAATGAAAACAAAATTTAAAAATGCTAGTGAAGCTTATGATTATTATTTAGATAAGCTTATATTAGATGGTATTCCTTTTGACAATACTAAAGCTTTATTTAATGTAGGTTTTATAATTGAAAACCCATTAGATAATGCTATACATAGTAAGGATCGTAATTGGAGCCTAAAGTATGCTAAAGCCGAATGGTCTTGGTATTTATCTGGAGATCCTAGTATTTACAAGCTAGGTGAGTTGTATGGAAAAATACCTTCAATATGGGTGAAAATGGCAGATTCAAATTATGAAGTTAATTCTAATTACGGTTATCAATGGCAGCGTAATAATCAAATAGATTATGTTGTTGCTAAGCTAAAAAATAATCCTAATACTAGACATGCTGCTATAAGTATATATGATGCTAAAGAGCACGATAAGTACAGTAAAGACACACCATGTACTTATGCTGTTCAGTTTACAATATTAAACGACAAACTGAATATGTCTGTCTATATGCGTTCTAATGACATCTGGTACGGCTTTTGCAATGATCAGTACTGTTTTTCAATGCTGCAGAAAACTGTGTCAGACAGACTGTCTGTTGATATAGGTACTTATTATCATCATGCGCATAACTTACACGTGTATAACCATCAAATTTTATAAAAAATGTATTATATTTATCATATACCAAACAAAAAGATTGGCGTTACGCAAAATCTTTTTAAAAGACTTACTGTACAACAAGGGTACAATGAGGATCAATATGAGGTTTTAGAATCTAGTAATGATATTGATTATATATCACACGAAGAAATAAGACTTCAAAAAATATATGGCTATACCATAGATAGGCAATTATATAAAGAGACAATTAATAATAAAACAAAAACAGAAACTATGAGAATAACAAGTTCACAAGCAACAACAACATTTGATGTACCAGTAAACAAATTAAAAGCAAACCTGTTTGATAATATAGGTTTACAATGGACAACGGCAGATGGAAAGGTCAACGAATTAACTAAAGATTCATGTGATTGGATCTGCAGAAATATATTTGATAGTCAATTTAGCAAGGAAATATGTTACATTTATAATATAGCTTATGATATAGCTTCTGAACAAGGATTTTCAGATAATCAAAAAGCTCTTGATTTAGAAGTAAAATTAGAAGAAAATATATTTGATGATATTAGGCTATGGGCTTTTGAAAGAGGTATATTTAATAAAGGTGATGTTAAAACGCAATACGTAAAGCTTCAAGAAGAGTCTGGCGAAGTTGCTAGAGCAATAATAAAAGGTGATTCTGCTGAATTAAAAGATGGCATTGGTGATATGGTTGTTGTATTAACTAACCTAGCACATCTAGCAGGTCTTGAAATTGAAGACTGTATAAAGTCTGCTTACGATGTAATAAATCAACGTAAAGGCAAAATGATCAATGGATCTTTCGTTAAAGACGAAACAAAAGAAACACCAATTAACACTACTAATAACTGGAAATCTATAACAATATGAAAAATAAAGAAATTAAATTTAGAGACCCTGTAGTTGAAAGAGTTGTAGATAAATTTGTAGACAGATCAAATGTTGGTTATGAAAAATATGGCAGAACATTACACGACGAAAGAACTGGTAAAATTAAAGATCTAAGTGGATATCTTAATGACGTTCAAGAAGAATTAATGGATGCAATATTATATATACAAGCTGCTAGAGAAGAGTTAGAAGATCTTAGATTTGTTGATTATAGAAACGAAGCTGCAGAAAACTGTGTCAGAACTTGGACTACTTTTAAAACTAACCATACAAATGAATAGGAAAAAGTCTAATAAAAAAGGTCCTGTACGCGCTAAGAAAGCTAGCGCCGATGGTATCGAGTTTCGATCTGGTTTAGAAAAACACACGTACTTAGCCTTAAAAGAAGCTGGACTGTTTGACATGTATGAAAAAGAAGAGTTTCAACTTATAAACTCATTTCAATTTGATAATGTATCTATAGAGAAACAAAGCAATGGAAAAGGAGAATTTCATGATAGAGGTGGAAAAAGAATTATAGGTATTAAATACACGCCTGATTTTACTAGCTATGACTACATATGTGAATGCAAAGGTCGTGCTAACGAATCATTTCCTTTAAGGTATAAGCTATTCAAAAGATGGTTAGGTTTAAACAATGACAATAGGGTGTTATATAAGCCACAAAATCAAAAAGACGTAGCTATAATGGTTAAAGACATATCAGATAGAAGAAAGATATGAAGCACAACAAAGAGTTGTCTAGAAGAAAATATGTTGAAAGACAAATAGACAAATGGATAAAATGGTCTATAAATAATAGAGGTAGAGTTTTATTTAAAGAATTAGTAGAAAAACAAAATCAGTTTAACATTAAAGTTTATTAATTATGGAAGAAAGTGGAGTTTGGTCAATTGAAATAGGTTTATATCCAGGTATACTAATAGGTTTTAGAACATATGCCGACGAAGAAAAATCAACACATGTTATATACGTACCTTTTATCGATATAGCCATATCAATAAAAAAATAAAAATTACATGAATAGTGAATTCAAATCAATGTTGGTTGATGTAGGTTTGTCTGCTAAAGAAATGCAAGATATAACTAATTCAGGTAATTTATTAGAAATTGAAAGTGTTAACTATATTAAAAAAAAATCTAGTATTCACGGCTATGGTGTTTTTGCTAAAAAACATATAAAAAAAGGTGAATTTATAGGCATTGGTAGTTTAGGTGAAACATATAAACTAACACTAGGTAGATGGGTTAATCATTCAAATAAAAACAATTCTATGTTTTATTTTAATACAAATAAAGACTATTTATTGTTCTCTACTGAGCATATAAAAAAAGGAAAAGAAATACTAATAAACTACAGGCATAATGCATTAGAGCCAAAAACAATAACAATATGAAAGGAAGTAAACAAAGTAGATCTGATCTACACGGAAAAAAAATTGAAGCAATAATAAATGTGTTACAGCAAGTTTTAGAAGAAAATACATTTTTAAAAGATCTATCTGTTGGAACTCTTGAAACAATTAAATTAATGCCAGGCTATGAGGAAGCTATAAAGTCTTTATCAGAAAAAGCAAAAAAACAAGAAAAAGAAGACACAACGCTGTAATGCTATACACGCTTTTAATAAGCATATAACTAAAAAAAAGGGACCTCATTTGAGATCCCTTTTCTGGTTACAGAAGCTTTGGGTATGGTACGCCCATTTTATTTGCTTCTTTACTTTAAATGTATGAATTATATATAGTTATTGTTGTTCCTATCTCTTCAATATCTTTTAAAGATTTATTAAATCTTTCAAGAGCATCTCCACTAGCTAACGCATCATAATACCCATCGTTATTAAGCTCTCCTAGATAAGTTCCAGGTGCTATACACCCGTTTATTTGATCCCACATATTAGCTGCGTGTATTTTACACTCTGATCTGTTTGGTACATCTTTTAATTCCCAGACCATTCCAAATTTTGGACTTAACTCGTAAACTAAAGGATATGTACCTGTTGGAACATTAGACACATTTTTTTCATTATTTCTGTCCCCTCTTTCTATACAAGGACTAATATAAATAGGTTGCCGATATTCATCTAAAACTATTAAAGATCCTGTGGACTGATTTTCATCCATCCAAACTCTTTGTAATATTACTTTTTTAATCATTTGGTTCTTCT
>TARA_R110000803_G_scaffold11944_2_pt1 | contig 10355 bp, 6 predicted proteins | sample TARA_R110000803 | Tara Oceans TARA_R110000803 (sample SAMEA4397772) | marine metagenome | biome: Polar Biome; feature: [SRF] surface water layer (ENVO:00010504); material: water (ENVO:00002006), including particulate matter (ENVO:01000060) such as... | depth 5 m | reverse complement strand
TTAGTTTGGGTCGGCATTTTAATATATTTTTTAGTCATTATTAATATATACTTTTAAAAAAAGTATTAGCAAAATAAAGATTTTAAAAAATTGGGCGGTCACCATACTCTCAATTTCATTAACTAAATAGTCAATAGAATTGAGAGTTTGGTGATTACGCATTTAACGATGAAATACTATTTAGATTCCCATTAAAACTATCAGGGGGAACTATTGTGAAATTAATAACACTTTTTAATATTTCTGTAGCAGGTTTATCACTTGCTAATTTTCTAATTTCTATACTAAATTTATTAGTAGTTAATTGTTGATTATATAAATTATTAACTATTTGATAATTTGGTTTATATGTTGATGTAATCATTTGTTTAGATTTTGTCGAATAACTTTGTGCATCACTAAAGGGAACAGGACAATTCGCCAATATATTTTTAGCAAATCCACCATTTCTCATTTTATCATTATTTTTATAGTTTTTAATAGGAAGTTCATTAATCATTATACTATAACTCTCATTTCTCCAATCTAAATTCATTCCAGTAATATGTAATATATTAGGATTCATAGCATCACCTGTATTAGGAAAAAGTGGCTGAGAAAATCCATTAATTCTATCGGCAGCGGTTCTTAATCCTAAATATCGTGATATTTCATCACTCCCTTCTAATTCATATTGTAATATACTACATACGGGTGAGAAATCACTTTTTTGAAAAAATGGACCATTAATAGTCTCGAACCCATCATTTATTTTTAAAGCACTTGTTATTACATTAAACGGCATTTGACTATTAATTTTATTTGTTTTTTGGTCATCAGTTCCTGTTTCATAATCAACGTCATTATTAATACAATTAAAAAATACGTCTGGGAAATGAGTTAATAATCCGTGGGCTTTATCTTTACTATCATATAATATAGAAGCACCATTTTCTCTAATGGATTTAGTCCCATCTATAGCCGTGTTTAAATTCAATAATCTAAAATATACATTCCTATTGCCCATATCATCCATCGCATAATATAATTGTATTCCCCCCCTAAATTGATTTTCAGTAAGAAATCCTTTTATATCACTCATTTTTATTCCGTGTGAATTACCACCTAAAATATTAGCCATACCCGATATATTTTGATTACAACTATCGAAAGTATGTAATCCATTAGTTGCATAACTACCTGTATTATTTTTTCTTGCTACAAAACATTTTAAATAAGGGGTCGCTCCTGAACAATCAATTGTTATATTCATCCACGATGCTAATACCTTTGCTCCCGCACTAGAATCTGCTGGAAGATTTTTAGGGTTTCTTTCAGTCCCATTTACTTGATTAGTTCCTCTAGTTCTACTAGCACTATTTGCTGGATAATTACCCTCAGTTGCATTAATACCCGTTGCTACTTCTCGACTCCATAAACCTATTACTACTTTACTATTAATAGCCATCATATCATCAATATTATTTTTACTAAGAAATGATATTATATTTAATTCATTAAATGGTGTATCATCATCATATCCATAATTCCAATAATGCTGTTCACTCAAACCATAATTATCATAATAAGGTTGATTAGAAGCGGGTGAGCCTAAAGTTAATACATTTACGGTTGCATCATTTGGACCACCACCACCATTAATAGTTAATTCATCATTTACAAAATAACCCACACCTTCAGGACCTCCATTAGTAATAGTAAGTTGTGTTATTAATTGTTCGAGAGACGAAACATCAAAAGTTGTATCATTAGTTCCTGTTGTTGATTCAATTGTTATAGTATCACCCACAGTATAATCACCCGTAATATCAGTATCAACTAAAACTATAGATGATTGGTCAATTGCCCCAGCCGCAACTGTATAATTTACCATTAAACCTCCTGCTAATCCTGAATTTGATGTTGGTTCATCAGTATAATTTCCATCAGTTTTATCCATAGTTCCTGTAACAAAATTGTTATGATTTGTTGGTATGTCTCTAACATTAAAATCCACAGTTAATAAATTATCGCACGGGGTTCCTGTTGTTCGGGTTGTGGCGGTTTCATTAATTGTTGCTATATCTGTATATGCTCCGTTTGTATGTTGACCACTTCCTTGATATAAACCAGTAATTGATTGAACATCACTAGGAACATAAGCGTCAGCGGTTGTCTTTATATAAGCCTCATCTGTATCACCCTGACCATTAACTTTATTATTTGCATCAATAACAATTTCCGTATGGGGTTTATCAGTATGATTTGCTTTCATTATTCCTAATGATAATGATACATTACCCGCTACAATTTGGTCGTGTGTATTATCAATATCTGCTATACCCACAGCCTTATATTGTGATAAATCCATAGGATTTGATACATTTGTTAATTCCGTATTTATTAAATCAGTTATTTTTTTATATAATCGTTGATAATTATATGTTCCCGCTGGAATTGTTATAGTATCATTTGCTAAAGGTGATGCATCAGCAAAAGGGGTTAGAGTGTTTTTATTAGGTCGAACATCTACTTGATTAATTAATATTTTTATAGTTTGGTCATCATATAATTCTACATCATTTTCTCTACTTAATGATGCGAAATTTAAATACACTTTTGATTGTTCGGGTATAATAATATCTTCTTTAAATCTTATAACAAAATTATTCCCATTTTCGACAGGTGATACTAAATTAATATTCATATTTATAATATTAATAGATATTTAAAATAAAATGAAATCACCAAACTCTCAAATTCATTAACTATATAGTCAATAAATATGATAGTATGGTGACCGTTAAACTAAACCACCAACAGTATTAGATTTTGTATTAGCCGCTCCTAAACTTGCCGTGGATATTCCTGTAGATTGTGTTATAATTCCCCCCGCATTTTGGACAACTGCTTCTTTTGCATCTTCTTTTTTTTTATCAAATAAAGTATGAAATAATGAACCTAATGCTATTCCCGCTCCTGCTATTTCGCCTATGGGACCCAAGAAATCTAAAACGCCCCCTGCTTCTTCTAATGCGTCTTCACCAACTTTAGCCCCTACTTTTTCACCCGCTGCTGCTGCGTCAGTTCCTGCGTCAGTTCCTGCACTAGCATCCCCCGAAGCATTACCAATTTTACTTTTAACAGCATTAACAACATCATTAATTTTTCCATTAACAGCATTTTTAACATCAGCAATAGTGCTACTTGCTCTATCTGCTAAACTACTAATTATATTATCATCCCCCTCTACTTCATCAGGCATTTCGGTTTCTTCTTCAGTTCCATTAGGTCTAGTTGATGTATTGTTTGTGGGTTCTGTTTCTTCTGTTGATTGGACCCTCATATTATCATCATCACCCCCTATTCCATATGACGGCTCTTGTTCTTCAGGGATATTTTCTAATTTACTATCTTGAGCATCCCCGCTTGCTCTATCACCCTGTTTAAAAGGGTTTGCTGTATCCCCATCTTCATTTAATTCGGGGGCTTTTGCATCACTTGGTTGTTCTCCTACATTAGTCTTAGTATCATTACTACCAATTTGTTTTTCGAAATCATCATCTGTCGCACCCAATCTATCTTCAGCACTACCTTCGTCAGGGTCTGCGTCTGTTTTCTCGGTCGCACTATGTAACTCTGTTTCTTTAACTGTTCCTTCTACACCTTCAGGTTCTTCTGTTGCCGCCTTACCTTCACTAGGGGGTTCATTTTCCATACCATTCGGTGTATTAGATGATTCACTTGGCGGTGTCTCGTGTTCACTTGGTGGCTCATTTTTTCCTCCTAATGCGTCTTGAACTTTTCCTTTAGCGTCCTCTAATCCTTGTTTTGCTTCTTTAGCCTTCTGTTGTATAGTTCGGGCTTTTTTTAATATTTTTCTACCTAATTGATAGCCAGCACCTAATCCCGCCAATCCGCCACCACCTTCTTGCAATTTAGTATTGACTGCGTTAAATTTTTCTTCTATACCACTTGCCTTTTTATCTTTGTTCTCCTGTTCCAAATCACCTTGTTGGGTTTGTATTGCTGAATTAGCATTTTGCCAACTGCTCAAACTATTAAAATAACTCATATTATATTATTATATAATATTTTCTTTTTTTTCATTATCTATAATTTCTTTAACTTTTTCCCCATCTCCTTCACATTCTCCAGTAAATCCACCTGTATCACTCCATAATAGATTCTCGTGATTTCTACGTGCTTCCATATGTTCCACCGATAAATATAAAAAATCGTATGGGTCTTTTCTTGAGTTGTTATATATTTTAATAAATCCTTTATTATCACGACCGAAAATAGATAATGCTTCACTCATTTTTTTAACTTCATTCTCAGGGAAATGACCCATAATATAATAACCACTACAATTATTTCTAGCAATAGGTGATAAATATTTAAAATATTGAACTGCTATAGCAATTGCTAATTTGCCTTCAAATTCACCATTTCCTATATGCCTGTATGTAGTAATAATTTGTGTTAATAAATCGGTTTTACCTGTTCTTTTAAAATTTTGACCCGAATTAATAATATCATCAAATATAATAAGAAATCTTCCATCTCCTTCATCATTAGTTATTATATCTAATATTTCTTGTAATAAATCATCTGTGTAATCTGTGAATACAAAATCAAAATCTTCTAACATAAATTTATTAACTGCATCATTATGTGCTGTTGTAGATATTAATATTTTTGTTTTATATTCATCACCAAAAAATCTTCCTGATAAATATAGATTATTTAATAAAACAGATTTCCCACTTTTAACACGTCCAACTAATAGGTGTAGATGGACAGGATTATTTAATGGATAATTATTTCCATCTCCTCCGTTATTTAATTTACTATCATCTATTTTTATTGGGTAAACACGTAAATCCTCATTTTGCTTATCAATTTTTTTGATAGGTTCGTCCTTCTTTTTTTTAACCATTCTATTATATAATAACAACATTTAAATCACGATTCTTTAATGCTAATCTTTTTAATCTAGATTTTTCATTAATTGCTAATTTATTTTTTTCATACCATCTTTTTTTACAATTAAGTAATGCTAATTTTCCCTTTTCTGTTTGACCATATTTTTTTGATACTTCTGCTTTTCTTAATATTTGTTCCTCTTTTGTTAATAGTTTAACTATATTGCAGCAATCTTTATTAGTCCTAATATAGTGTTGTTCTAAATAAAATGAAGTTTCTTTATTATCTGTAATATCAATTTGTTCTATAACAGGATTAATAAAATCTTTAGTTGAACTATTACTTTGTTTGTTTTGTTGTCCTTTATGTTTTGTTAATCTTCGATTCATAGTCATACACGTTTTTCCAATATATATTTTTCCAGTTTCACAGGTTAATTTGTATATAATCCAATTAGTCATTATTTAAATCTATAACATTTTTTATTTTACAGATATAAACGTAAAGATTTAAAAAATCTTTTGAGCAAATCTATTATTAATTTCCTATTAATAAATCCTCTGTAGTTAATGCAACATTAGGCTTTTCGGTTATAATTTCATTAGTAAGTTCAGGGTGTTTTGGTTCAGGGTGTTCTTCTTGTTCCTTTTGTTTAATGTAAGGTTTCATCACCTTTCTAGCATAATCTTTTAATGCTGTATCATTATGTAATGTATCATCATCAATTCCATTTAATGCCTGTTGTATTTCTTTATACTCACCTAATGTTTTCGCCTGTTCCAAACATTTAATTTTTAATGTAGTAAATAAATCTAATCTAGCATTATTTTTAGTAGTTGTCTCTGTGTCCTGTTTTTCTAACTTCTGTAATATAGCCTGTTCCTTTTCCTTATTAATTTCTTTTAATGTTTTTCGTTTCTCTTTTTTCCGTTCTTTAACAATCTTCTGCCCTTCTTTTGCCGTTTTATTATCAAGTTTAATAGCCTGTTTTTGTTCTTTTTCTGTAGGTCCCCCACTAGCGGCTGCTTTTTTCTCTGCTGCACGTTTTATTTTCATACGTTCGCGTCCTTTAGCAAGATTTTCTAATTGTTTCTCTGTAAGTTTTCGTTTTGGTTTCTTAATAACTTCTTCTATATCTTTAGAAAAAACTTCTTCACTTACAACCATTTTATATTTATTAACAAAGAAAATATTTTTATTTATCATACGTATTCCTGTAAGAAAATATCGGTCACCAAACTTGCCCATTCATTAACTATATAGTCAATAAAATTGAGAGTATGGTGACCAACAACATCAACCGAGAAAAAACAATTTATTTAATCTCTTATGAAAAGCAAAAAATAAATCGATTTTTTTTTAATTTATGTATGAATCTATATGAAATTCTACAACATTCTACAACATCAACCGAGAAAAAACAATTTTATGTATTAATCTATATGAAAAGCAAAAAATAAATCGTTTTTGATTTAGTTTTAATTTATGTATTAATCTATATGAAGTGCAAAAATAAAAAAAAATTGATTTTTTCAAATCTACCTCAACAAACAAATATAAATCCAAAATGTCTAAACCAACTACAAATTCACAAAAACAAACTTGGTTGTTAAAAAAAATTAAAACACATACAAATGATAAAATTGATTTCAAAATTGAAACTAAATCAACCAACATAAATCACCAAAAAACTATGTCTAACAAATCATCTATTACGCAAAATTTAGAATTAAACATTACTAAAAAAATTAAATCATATATGCCGAGTAAAATTGAAAGTCAAATTGAAACTATATCAACAAATATAAATCACCAAAACACTATGACGCAAAATCAAAAACTAATCATTAATAAAAACATTAACAAAGTTCAAGTTTTAGAATCTATCTATTACTACAACGTTGGAAATATTAAAGAATTAAAAAAGACTAATAAATATACTTCACCGTTAGTTTGTGCTTTACATACTCGAAAAGATAGTGAATTTACTATTAAATATGATGAGGAAAGAAATGGTGCAAAAACATACATAAAATATGGAAATTATGACTATGAAACTCTTAACAAAGTTGCGTGGAAGATTGATAATCATTTGTATGAAATTGTGCCAAAAGAATCACCATTTAAATTATATTTCGATATTGATAAACGTTTTGTTAGTGAGGAGGATACAAAATTAATATTCGTTTCATTACGTGATTTAGTATTGAAAACGTTAAATGTGGATATTCAACAAAATTCTAATATGTGTATGGGGGAGGGTAAGAAAGACGGCTACAAAAAAGTGTCTTATCATATCATTATTAATAACGGAAAATATTTTGAAAATATGACTAGTTGTAAATTGTTTATGAAATATTGTGAATTTATTGTTAATACAAATGACTCTTATGCGAATTTGAGAAATGGTGTCTTTGACTTTAATGTTTATAAGGATAATCAAGCATTTAAATTGCCTTATCAAACAAAGGCATTTAAAAAGATTAAACAAATTCCTATTGAAGATGACGCAAAAATGAGTGATTACTTATTGACTCATATGGAAAAATCTATTGAATTTTATGATGTTAAGAAATTCGAGAAATTAATGGAAGGAAAAAATATTAGTAATAAAACTATTAAAAGTGCTAGTGGAAAAATGATTACTTTAGATTTTAGTGAAGCAATCATTATTAAACAATTTGTTGAAGCAATAGGAAAAGATTACAAAATCGGTCAAGTAAGTGGAAGTAAGAAAGAGTGTTGTTTGACTTATTATCTTAATAGTATTCCTAATAACAAAAATGTTCCAAGAATTGTTTGGAAAACCATAGGATATTGCATATCAAAAATCACAAAAAATAGTGAGAAGGGGCTTGAACTATGGACTAAATGGACAAGTGATTACAAATTGGTTGATAAAGAAAGTATTAGAGAAGAATATTTTAAACACGACATAGTGAAGGGTTATGGATGGAAAATGTTATTAAATATGGCATCGATTTACAATAAAAAGGCTAATAGTTTTGATAGTGTTTTTGAGCCGTTGTTTGATGATGAGCCAACGTTTGAATGTGAAACAAAAACTATTAATAGTCGATATATTGAATGTGAGGATTTTAATATGGTCGATGTAGTTAAAAATAATGATATTGTGTGTATTAAAAGCCCTATGGGAACGGGAAAAAGTTGGACTTTAAAAAAAGTTTTTAAAGATAAATCATACAAAAGTATTCTTTACTTATCTTGTAAGAGAGCGTTTGCAACGGCTATGAAAAGTGATTTTGAGGGAAGTGGGTTCCAATCATACTTAGATTTTGAGTATCGAAATGAGATTATTGACGTCGATAGGGTGATATGTAGTGTTGAGAGTGCTTATCATTTAAAAGACGCTTATGATTTAGTAGTAATCGATGAAAGTGAAAGTATTTGTGATAATCTTACGGGTGAAATGATTATTAAAAATCATCCTATTGAAAATATGACCAAAATTAAAAATATTATTTCTAATAGCAAAAAGGTTATGCTTATGGATGCGTATTTGACGACAAGGTCATACAATATGATTAAAGATATTTTAAAAGATAAAATCATAAATAAAAAATCATATTATTTAAAAAATATTTTCAAGTATGAAAAACGAGAATTGGTGATTTTGGATGGTGGGGATAAATTTACTAATATGATTATTAACAAATTAGAAAAAGGTGAAAGGTGTGTAGTAGTGTGTGGAAGTAAGAAATTAAGTGATATTATTGTTAAAGCGTGTAGTGAATATTCTATTAAAAATTACAATAGTAATAATCCATTAAAGAATGGATGCAACGTTAATGAAGAGTGGAGTGAATGTGATTTATTAATTTACACACCAACAATTACGGCGGGAATTTCTTATGATAATAAGGATAAATTATTTGATAATTTATTTGTGTATTGTGTTAATAAGGGGTCTAGTCATTTTCGAGATACTATCCAAGCACATAAGAGGGTGAGAAATTTTACTAATAAAAAAATGTTTATCAAAATTAATGATAAATTCAAAGGGTTTCCTTATGATATTATGCCGACCACTATGGATGGCGTAGAAGAGCAAGAATACAAATACAAAGCCTTATTGTTTGGTGATAATCCATTATCATTTGAAAATATGGAGGACCTCGATTGGATTTACAAAATTAACATACATAATAAATTAGAAAAAAATATTAGTAGCCTTATGCTTAGAGGACTCGCAAAAAAATATTTGTATGAAGAAAACGTTATTGAGATTGAAGATAATGAAGAGATTAATGAAGAAAATTTCGAAACCGATTTAGTAGATTGGGTTTATGATGAAATTGTTGATATTACAAGTGATACATACCATACTATTGAAGCAAAATTAAAAGATGTATCAATTGATAAAGAACAACTTACGGACGATGAATTTAAAGAGTATGTTAAATTTAATTACAAAAATAAACATATTAGTGAAGAAGTTAGTGATGAAATAAGGGAAAAATTCTTTAACGAATACTATGACGATTCTTGCGAGAGGAAAAAACTTGCTAGTGTTAGAAGTTTTAAACAAATGCTAAATGATATTAAATATGAATATTTAGAATTTGACGCGTGGAAGATTGAGAAGGGAAAAGATAGTGAGATGCCTATGGAAATTTACGAAATGAAATTAATGAGATACAAACACCTTATGAGGTTTTTTAACAAATTGGGATTCATCGAAAATGATAAATTAAATATTAACAAGGAATTTTATGGGGATGATTTGAAATTATTAATAGAAGATTACAAAGACGTTGATGCAAAAGTATTAAATAGTATGATGAAAGACCAATACATAAAAATAAGTAAGAAGGATGAGTCTATCAAAGAATTAAATACAAAACAAATCAAGGGGATTTTTAATAATTTATTAAAAGATGAATTTGGTTTGGAAGTATATGGATGTGGAACTAAACAAAAGAAAATTGACGGAAAGTATAAGAAACTTACTATTATGAAATTGAGAAATTATTGTCCCCCAATTGATAAGAAAAAAGATAGTGATGAGATTATTGAGAAGAAATTACAATTTACAAAAGAATTTGGTGGTGAGGAATTTAATAGATTTAATATTTACAAAAAATGTTTTAATGAGGACTTAGATTTTGATACAAGTTATTTTGAAGATAATGATTTAGATAGTGAGATTGACGTTGTCGAAACTATTAGTAGTGATGAAGAAGAAGACCACCACGAGAATTGTGCGTGTGCGATATGTTATGCGGAAAAAATTACTAAATTAAATGCGGAAAAGAAGTCAAAACCTAGTGAGGAGCCTAAGGTTGTCGGTGTGTTTGATAAATATTTAGCGGTTAAAACAATTGACCCAAATAATGATTGTGAGAAGTGTGCAAAAGCATTAAATTCAAAATGTATGAGGTGTATGATGAAAGAAATTAACTCAAAAAAATAGCAAACTCTCAATT
>TARA_R110000803_G_scaffold45649_3_pt1 | contig 10356 bp, 12 predicted proteins | sample TARA_R110000803 | Tara Oceans TARA_R110000803 (sample SAMEA4397772) | marine metagenome | biome: Polar Biome; feature: [SRF] surface water layer (ENVO:00010504); material: water (ENVO:00002006), including particulate matter (ENVO:01000060) such as... | depth 5 m | reverse complement strand
CCAACAGCAATAACTACTAATACTTATAAACCGCACGCTTGCAACTTTGCTGGTGTTTGCAACAAGACTATTGCATATAATAATCTAACTGGTGCAAGAAATTTATTTTGGTCTAATATAGCCGTCAAAGAACCTGATAAATGGGAAGGGCTTAGTTATACACGGAATTTTGCTTATGAAACGGCAGCGTCAGCGTCAAATGAGATTCTATCGGGTGATCCAGGATATACACAATCAGCAGATGTTGGCGATTTAAATACTCAAACTGTTGGCTCAGTAGGAATGAACCAATGCTTTATTGGAAATTTACCATTTACAAACCAATTTATAGATTTAGGGCCAAATGCTGGAAAAGCCATTTTTGTTACAAACGTCTATTATACAAAAGCAAATGTAGAAAAAATTGCTAAGTCTTTTAGAATTGCAGAAAAGTACTGGGGAGACCTTACAGAAACTATAGGGGAAGGATTATCACCAGATAATTACGGTGTAGGTATGGATATTGGATTATATAATGACCAACAATCCGCAGCCGAATTATACGATAACAGAACAACAAACACGAACTTAAAGCCTTTTTATTTAGATGTTACCGCAAATGATAAGCCAAATGGGCAAAGATTTAGATTTTGTACTATTAACGAAATGGAAAAGGATAATACACTAACCCAGATAACTAGAGAAACTCACTTGCTTAATGCAGCAAGAGTAGCACTACAAAATAAAGGAACACAACTAGATGGAACACCAAATGACGGTCAACAATTAAACCAAATTGTTTTTAAAAGTAGATACGATCCAGATTTTAATTTTAATATAAATCCATTAAATCAATCATTCGCAGATTTTATAGATTGGAATAATACAGCAAAATCTAATGGTAGTTTTTCAACAGGGACTTTGTTGGTGGGCGAGGCTTTTGGTGGTGGGTACAATGGAAATAATAAAGGAGCAAGAAATTATAATGAGGAAATAGGCTGGGCTATTGAGAATGACGTTTGCGTTATACCAGTTTATACAAGCGGTGCTGGAGGTTGGGAAGGAAATTCTAGTGCAGATGGGAAATACTTACCGCTATTAGCATATGTTAGCAAATTTAATATAGACCCCCCGACCAGTGGAGGTTCAGGGCCACCTTGGAATCCACAAACAAGAAAAGGAAATTGGGTTTTAGACGAATTCAATATGCCTATGGGTGTTCCACTTGGATTAGATACAAGTTTTATAAGAAATGATGCTGTTGCTTTTTATAATCTACAAACAGGAGATATACAAAATTTTAATTCTATAATACCAGAATCTTATAATACAATGGCTTATATAGGTGCTGTAAATCCAGAGATAGTCTTTGATTCTACTTTGGGGCGATTTTCATTACAAAATCTATCAACTGGACTAACAATTGGTAACGTAGCACCTGAACAACCACCTGAATCAGTTAATCCAAATTCAAATCCAGAGCAACAGGTTTTTGCTACAAATAAAATAGGGGCTATATGCCCGTTTTATGGCCGAGATGCATTAAAGGCTAACGGTACTGATACTTGGTACGGTCAATGGGTTAGCCAGTTTAGAATGCAACAGAAGCCAGGTACCTTACTTGATGGTTATGGCGGAATTGCAGTCAAGGGTTTATCAATATTGAATATTAAAAAGGAATGGGTTAAGTTAAATCCATTGTTAGACCAATCTAAATATATTAATTCATTATTTTATAAAATTGGATTTAATTTAAATCAACTACTACCTCTCTACGGCTCTACACAAACTCAAAATGTTGCTGGGACTAATCTTGATGATACTAACATTTCTATTGAACGTTTTTTATTACAAAATTCTAAACCTATGACTACTGGAGCATATATAAGTTCAGCGGAATTTCAAGCCTTAGATAGTACAGCAAATAATCTACCACAATACGGTATGGGTGGTGATCAAGGTTTTGCTTTTGTAGAGCCAGATGTTTCGTCAGGCACAATTACAGCAACTAGGGCCCCATCTAAATTAGATTATTCATATATAAATATATATTCAAGCATTATTCAAGGAGGCACAAATGGCTCATATTACGGCGGAAGTGATGGAAAATCACAACTACCTTGCGTGGCTTTTGCAACAAGATACTACGCCGCTGGAGATTACTTTTTTGATTTAGGTAGCGATTTTTCATTCACGGCACAGCGGAATTATACGCTCACTGATATAACCACAGAGTTACGGCTTCCAGATTCATCACGGCCAATTTTAGGCTCAAATAGTAGCGTGATATACAAAATAACTAAGGCAGAACCAATACCAGCACAAGCACTTATAGAACAACAAGATAGAGAACAAGAGGAAGAAGCACAGCAAAAAGCATCACAACATCAGCAAAGACAACAACAACATAGCCGAATAATAAATACTAAATAAGGCATATAATTAAAACTATTTTCAATTTAATATATATATGGAAAACGAATTTTTTAATCAAGTAGAAATGGAAGAATTAAGAGTAAAATTATATCGCAATTCTTACTACATTGCACACCGAGAAAAAATACAAGATTATCAACGTAAATACAACCAATTTTTTAAAAAAAACAAATTCGGCGTAGTAAAGGGTGAGATGATTGCAGGATATAAAAAAGATAAATCTAAAGCAATAGAGGTTTCTTGGGATTAGTCAAATATACCTTCTTTTATTAATGGTTTCTTCTTACCTTCTTTTGGCTTTGGGGCTTTATATTTAGAACCATTTTTTAATTTATTAAACTTAGACCCCTCAAATATATATTTAGGATTTATTAATTTTTTTTTATCGTCTTCGGCTTTCTTTATTTTTGCTTCCATATATTTAAGAGATGAACCATTGGGATTATTAAAATTAGCATACTCATCAACTATTAAAAGTTTTTTCAACATTATAATATCTATAAATATTATAAAAATGTCGTTAATAACTTTAGATTCTTCAACACAGCAAGGTTATGATTGGTCTAACAATTTTCCACAATCAATCCATTTAAAAGAAAAATCGCAGGTTTGCGTGAAATTTTTAGGCCATACAAGAAGCAACAACAAATACGTACTTACTGGGGCTAATAATGTTTTTTCAGTTTGCATTGGGGACGGTTTTTTTGATGGGTTCACTACAATTGTTATCAATCCAGGCATATATAGCGGTCAGGAGTTCGCCGCACAAATGCAGGCCGAATTAAATGGAAACATTGGACATTATAAATTAAATCAAGCCATTGTATGGACTGCTACCTGGACAGGTGCTAATGACGCTGGAAATACTAAGACTTTTGATATTTTCACTGTTAGTTATATACTTGGCGGTACACCGCAATTATTTTTAAATGGGGCGGCTGGCGGCATTGAAATTAAAAATGCACTTCCAGCAACTGAAATTACAATTGTTAATGATGGTGGAACTACAGGTGAGATAAAATGGGGTGAAACTACAAGCATACATTCAGCAGAAACTTACGCTCAATTTACTGGGGCTGTGTGTGGAATGGACGGAAGAATGGTTATTTCTAATATAGGTTTTGATTTAGAAAATCCAGATGATACTAATTTTCATAAATTTCATAATATGAGTATAGTTTTAAATGACCAACATAGAGCAACTATGTTAAGAGATGTGGGGGGACTTGCAGTGAGTAAATGGGGACCGACTAATAAAGATGGTGGTTCATTTCCTGGTGGAGGAAGACAAGTATGGTACTTTGGAGAAAATGAATCAACTGGATTATTAAGAATAGAATTTAAATACGGAACTGTAGGAAATGATGACTCTACTATTGAAATATCAATGAGAGACCAACACCAATTTTATGAGGAAAATGGATCGCCAGGAAAATTAGCAGTAACGCCAGAACAAGATGATTATAGATTATTCACGGTTATTACATCAGCAAATATTGCGGCTTGGACGGCAGCAGCTATACCAGGAAATCTAACTGATGTTAGATTTCAATTTAGTGTTTCGTGCAATGATATTTTAAATTCATTAAATGTTTTAGTTGGAATATCAACAAAGGGAGGGGCTACAGGAAATAAAGACAGAGTCTATACAGATATTGCAGTAGTAGCAGGAAACCAAGTCTATGATGATGTACCAATAGATGACGTCGTGGCTGGAAACTTTTATACTTCTTGCATCTTTTCATCAATTAAGGCAGAGACGTGGACTGATATAAATGATGGAACTACAACCTTTGATTATTGTTATATCAATGCTTTAAAGCCTTTTATTGGATTACAAAGTGTAGGTGAACCCCTTGCAACTAATCAAACAATTAGTCAGTCTAAGGGCTGGGCTTTAGGTTCACCAGCACAGGAAGCACCTTTTGGTGTAGAATGGTCAACAGACGCTACAACACAAAATTGGAAATTTATTACATATACAGGGGCTTTTAAGGCAACCGACACTAATTTAGATGGATTTTTATATCAAATGCAACGTATGGGGACAGCAACAATAAATTATATACAACCAACAACAGACCATAATATATTTAATATTTATGCGGACGATTTATTACCATCAACTGGAATAGTTGCATTTACTTTTACTAGACTACAAATACTTTATACAGATGCTAATTCAGTTTGGATTCGGGAGAGGCCTAGTGGGGTACAGACAACTTGGACACCACCAGGAGATTTAAATATAATTACAGGCTCTTTTACAAGTTATAATACAACTACAGTTATTGTAGATGCACCTTATGGAGGCTTACCATTACAAGAAAATAGACAGTTATGGGATTCAACAGGAAATCCAGAACCAATTTATCCATTATACAGTGATGATAGGTCGGCTCAATTAGGAACAATTAGTACCAACGTCTATGATCTAAAAAAAGTAGGCAGTTTTGTTTTCGGTTTTATAGATGCAGAAGATGTACTTATGGAAGGACTAGACCAACCACCGTGGCGTTTTCCACTCGGGGAAGACCAGTTTGTACTAGGCTCACAATTCGGGAATTTAGTAGGCGTGAATGGGGATTTTTATGATATTTCGCCAACAGGCGCACCAGAGCAGGAGGGGTCTTTCACAACACAAGTCAAGCCAGATGCAAATATAGATACAAGAGCATTACAAATCAGCATTGCAGAATTACCAAATGTAGTCTCTTTTGAGGGTGGCCGCAATGTTAATACAATAAACAGAAGAGCCACAGGAGGCATCGGCAAGACAATTGGAATTATACCGAGCGGGAGTGAAACAGCCGTGCAGAATGGTACTACTTCTTCTTTATTATATGAAGCCTCTTATGAAGATTGGATTGATATAAACAACAGAGATATGGGATTACAAGTTCTATCAACAACAATAAGATACGCTGATGGTGAATTAGCAACTGATTTAGAGGTTGGTACTAATTTAGTTATAAAGATACGGCAAGACCCCGCTTTTGCGGAATCTAAGAGAAATGATGATTTAGTTAAGAATATGGGTGAAATATGGCGGACAAGTCAAGCAGAATCTAATGTTAAACTTACTGGTTCTTAATTATTATTTATTTATATTTTTATAAATTTAAAAAAAAAATAAGTGAGTCAGTACTCACACAGATATACAAAACAAAACAAAACAAAACAACAATACTTTTTTTTTTTTTATTTATATCGATATAAGGATTATATGACTTATTTTACTGGGGACTTGATAAGCGATGGTTGCATAATGTTAGAATTTTTAAGGTCAATACCTATTGAAAGTGGGACAAACCGAAAAAAATTATGCAAAAGTGGCGGTTCAGCCCTTTATGGGTCTACTTGGATGGGCTTTCTAAAGAAAGATAAAGACGGCAATAAAGTTATGCGACCAGCGGATCCAGCACATAAAGGGAGATTTTTAACTAAATTAAAAGTAGAATTTCCAGAATTAATGGACGTTTTTAATGAGTATAGAGACAGACATTTTAAAGACTTTGACTTTACCGATGTGATGATAAATAAAAATTACCCGATTGGACGGCACAGAGATGGGGCGAATGTTGGTGAGAGTTATTTAGTTACTTTTGGCGAATATGAAGGCGGATTAACGAGAGTTTGGTGGAAAGAGGATTGGTACAATGATTTATATAGTCTAGACAATCCAATTAAATTCAATGGCTCTAAATTTTATCACGAAGCATTACCTTCTACAGGTGAACGATATGCACTTGTTTTTTTTTCAGTTGGCGGCGGCGTGTGAAGCAAGGAAGTAGGCTTATTTTTTTTTATTTTTTTCTATTTAAATACTAATGACCGATTACGTTATAGCTATACCCTCTTACAAACGCCACCATATATTAAATGAAAGAACATTATTATATCTATTTAACCAGAATATAGACCAAGATAAAATCCATATTTTTGTTGCTAATGAAGAAGAACGAGAAATATATGAACGCTATATCCATAAATGCAGTTATAATAAAATGATTGTTATTGGTCAGTCAGGTATAGGCTACGCCAGAGAATTTATGGCAAATTATTTTCCGCAAGGCCAGAAGATTATGTACATAGATGACGATTTAAGCGATATTTTAATGAAAGTAGATGATAAAACAATGAAACCACTGGAAAATTTACATTCATTTAGTGAAATGACGTTTACGCATCTATACAATCACCGCCTTGGACTATGTGGAGTATATCCAGTTTGCAATCCATTTTTTATGAAAAAAACATTATCAACAGATTTAAAATTTTGTATAGGTCAATTATATTGGACAATTAACGATAAGGAATGTGAAGCAAGAGAATATGACCTTATGGAGGATTTTGAGAAGACTTTAAAGTATTATAGGCATTATCAAGGAGTATTACGCTATAATTACATATATCCAAAAGCAGATTACGCAAGACTTGGTGGAGGGTGCAATGAGAACTATGATAGATCTATTGAAGGAAAGGGTGAAGAAATCAGTAGATTTTTACAACAGTACCCGACTTATGTTAGAATGAAAACAAAAAAAGCCACGATTGATTTAAATTTTATTAAACAAAAAAACATTAAAATCTAATGTATATTTAATGAAATCCGTAAGCAGTCTTTGGTATGGCCGAGAATTAAGAGAGATGGAATTGTATTGTATTAAATCCTATATTAACCGTGGATATATATTTAAGTTATATATATATGATAGTTATTTATATAAAAACAGCCTACCGAGTGATATTGTGGTGGCCGACGCTGGTGATATTTTACCGTACAGCGAAGTCTATTTACACGATAACTCAATATGTCCCTTTGCAGATTACTGGAGGTATAATATGATGTATAAAACTGGTGAGACGTGGACGGATATGGATATGCTTATGATAAATGATTTACCTGATGATGATATAATAATTAGTAGCGAGTATATGAATAAAACTGGTGCATTTAAGTGTGTAGATGATTACAGACCAAATATAGGATTATTGCGATTTCCAGTTGGCGACCCATTTTTGAATCATCTTATAGAGAAGTGTAGAATTAGCAAAGTGAATCATAATATATCTAATATGATTATATTTAGAAAATTATTAAAAAAGTATGACTATGAAAAGTATGTATCAAAACCAAGTGCTTATTGTCCAGTTGGCTGGCAGTTCGCTACACATCTATATAAAACCCCATATCACAAATTAAGTTCTAAATTCGGCGTTGATAAGCCAAATCTTTTTGAAATTTTAGAAAATAGTTATTGCGTGCATCTTTGGAACAATATTCATAATAATAAAAGTATAGATTCAACACAGTATGTAGATAATTGTTTATATTCTACTTTATTACTAGCCAAGGGATTAAAGCAAAATGAGGTATTAAAATAAAATTGTTTTTTGTTCAGCATTAAGAAAAAGTGAATATAAAATGAACAATATGAATGAAAAAGTATTTTGCTATGATGCAAGCACTGGAACAGCGTGTACTACAGCAGTACACAAACTTGCTAATATTCAGTGGTGGAAGCAAATGATAAGTATTACTCTTGATGGCGGATCTATTACTTGGGCCGATGAAAATATAACTTACCAAGTCAAAGATGGAAAAATGATTGCACCAAATAAGAAGTCTTATAATCTATTGATGAAAAACACTAATGGAAATTTTATGCGGAATTACGTTCATAGAGCATCTAAATGAGTATCAGGTAGATGGTCGTATCTGTTTGGGTCGTCTTTATTATATTCAATAGGGTCAGCAACTGACCATTTCATTAATTTATATAACCAAATTCCAAGTAGAGGGTATAGCCTTTGACCTTCGCCGTCTTGGTTTCTAATAGGTTTAACATAATAATTATTACACCCCATCGTTATTGTATTTATATGACTTACAAGTTGATTAGTTATTGTTTCTTCTTTTAATCCTTTGTGTAGCATTGCATTTCGTTCTATATGTCTATTATAAGCGTGGGTAGAGAACTCTTCATTGCAGTATTTACACGTCTTTGTATGGCCGCCATTTCGTTTTATTATATTATCTTTATGCTTTTCGCACATCGTATGCTTTTTATAGAAATCAAATTTATTAGTCGTTGAATAGTCGCACTCATCGCAAAAATAATAATCTAAATGTTTTAAATCGCCATCAGTCCATTGATGTGATGAAGGGTCACGGGTTGGGAAATCAATTGGTCGCCATACAAGGGGGGGTTCTAAATCTAATATATTCATTAAAGTCATTTATATTTAGCATAGTTTTTAATTCTTTAAGCCAATGAGCATCTCTATTGCGAATTTATATATAATATAATTAAAAAAAAATTGATATTAAATTACTTTATAAATTGTTAATATAAAACAACAACAAGATGACCCCAATTAAATGCACCAATTGCCCTACTAAAGATGCTCATTGTGAAGGACTGATTATGGGTTTAGACCTGAAACTAAAGACAATCAATGTATGTAAAGATTGTATTAAAAAAATATCGATGTCTCACACGGTTATTAAAGAAACATAATATAAATAAAAAAAAATTGATATTAAAAATGCGTTAAAAATTGTTAATATATGAGTGATATTAGTGATATGAGTGAAATGAGTGATAATTGGTTTAAAAAGTATATATGCTGGGCTTGTGATGGTCATATTTCGGGAACTGGTACTACTGAACCGTGTATAATGAAATATTCAGCATATTTAAAACATATAAATGGACTATGCCATAAAAAAACTATAAATAGGATAACAGAGCGTTTAAATTTAGATGAAGAACAAAGAGCATTACTAACTGAGGAAAGGTTATATAAATATAATTAAAAAAAAATTGATAATTAAATTACCTTAAAAATTGTTAATATAAAAGATGAAGTACTATTGCCACCTATGTTATAAAAAAAAGGTAAATAATGATGAACCAGGATTATATATTAGAAATAATGATTTCCAGAAACATTTAAATTCTAAAGCACATTTATATGTGATAAATCAAATGGTAAATGCAGGATTTAAGCCAGAGGATATAAATAAATTAGTCTATGCGGTTGAAGAGTAAATTATATTGTAAAATAATTAAAAAAAAATTGATAATTAAATTACCTTAAAAATTCTTAATATAACAATAGTATATATGAGGTACTATTGCCATATGTGTATGAAGAGCAAGACGCAAGGCCCGATGTATTCCAGAAGTGCAGATTTTGAGAAACATATAAAGTCTAAACAACATCTATTTATAGTTCATCAAATGGTAAATGTAGCAAAAATGAAGCAAACAATGTTAGATTTATTGGTCTATACGGAACAAGATTTTGATGTTGTTGGTGATTTAAAAGAAGATGGAACATTTAATAGTAAAATAATGACTACTAAGACTGGTATTGATATATCCCAATATAAAGACCCATTTAGTAAGTTTTATAACGCAAATTCTGTTCCAACCTATGAAGAAAGTGAAGAAATGGAAGCAACTAAGGTTATATAGTGAGTGCCTTATTCATTTGCATTTTGCTCATTTCACTTTAGTAAATATAAAGTGAGTCAGGACAGACACGGTCATTGTGCGTAGTTCTCAAATGCGTAAAATGCAAATGAGTTGTTGATTCATATTTAGATTATTATATTATTTATTTTTATTATTATTATTTATTATTATTATTTTATTATTATTATATTATTATTATTATTTATTATTTATTACCTTATTACCTTATTACAACTAACATCAACTATTAGTTACCTTTAAAGTCTCATAATGACTATGTAACTCTTTTATAGACTGAAACCCTCTCATAGCGTCCATCAACTTATACTTTTGCCTATTATTAAGGTCACCAACCTCTTCCATTAAGATAGAAGATAATAGACATTGAATTTTAAGGGTTTCGTGCAACACTTTTTTATCTCGGCGAGTTATTATGGTTTCATACCTCATTACT
>TARA_R110000803_G_scaffold19620_3_pt1 | contig 10365 bp, 14 predicted proteins | sample TARA_R110000803 | Tara Oceans TARA_R110000803 (sample SAMEA4397772) | marine metagenome | biome: Polar Biome; feature: [SRF] surface water layer (ENVO:00010504); material: water (ENVO:00002006), including particulate matter (ENVO:01000060) such as... | depth 5 m | reverse complement strand
ACACCCCATATAGCGGATGTTCCGTTGGAATCGCCTGATAGTTTACAAACACTAGATAAGGTAACTAAAATTTTGGAACGTCAAGACGTTAACCAGAACCAAGTTGCTCAAGACCAAGAACAGTCGGTAGAAACACAAGACGTTGATACTGGCGAGGAGTACGAAGATTCTTATGAAGATAACTCTGAGGAATATGAAACAGAGTCTTATGAGAGTGAAGAAGATTCCGAACTGTATGCAGACGAACAAATCGAGAGTGATTCGGAAAGCACACCAAAAGCAGAGCCATTATATAGAGTAAAAGTAGATGGTGAAGAATTTGATGTACCGCTAAATGAATTACGAAATGGATATTCAAGGCAACAGCATTTTACGAAACAAAGTCAAAAACTAGCAGAAGATAAGAAAGTTTTTGAATCTGAGTTTCAACAAGTACAAGAGGAACGGCAACAATATGTCCAACTTTTGAGTGCATTAGAGGGTCAATTAAAAGAATTTGACTCCGTTGAAGAACCAGACTGGACAACCTTGTATCAACAAAACCCAGTCGAAGCCAGTCAACAACAACATGAGTGGAACGCTTTCCAAACAGATAGGAAGGCTCGCATTGAGGCAGCTAGACAAGAACAAACTAGATTAAGTCAAGCGGAACAGAGACAACAAATGGAACAAATGAAAACATTGATCTCTGAAGAATCTCAAAAGCTCACAGAGGTTATTCCGGAATGGAAAGACCAGAAGAGAGCAACCAAGGAACGAACTGAGTTAAAGAATTATCTTATTAACCAGGGTGTTTCTGAGGAAGAAGTAAGTGCTTTAGTAAAGGCCGACCACGTTAAGGTTTTACGAAAAGCAATGTTGTATGATAAGGGCAGAAGAAAGGTTTCTAGCAAAACTAATAACCCACAAAAAAGAACTAGGGTTATGAAAAGTGGAGCGAAACTAGCACCAAAAGTTCAAGATAAATTTAAGAAAGCGACCTCTAACTTAAAAAAGAGTGGGAAATGGCAAGACGCAGCTCAAGCTGTTTCCATGTTGTTAAACGATTAATATTTATAAGGAACTAAACCAATGACTATCATTGCAAATACATTTACAAGATACGCTTCAATAGGTATCAGAGAAGAACTATCTAATATTATTTATAATATTAGCCCAGAAGAAACACCATTTATGTCAAATGGTGGCAGAGAAACTGTTAGGAATACATTCTTTGAATGGCAAACAGATTCCCTTGCACAAGCAGCAGCTAACTATCAAATTGATGGTGACGACATTGCAGCTTTCCCAGCAACAGACCCAACAAGCAGAATTGGAAATTACACAAATATTTCCAGAAAACTAATCATCCTAGCAGACAATTTATCTGTTATTGATGCTGCTGGTCGTACTTCTGAACTTGCTTATCAAATCACCAAAATGGGTCAAGAATTAAAAAGAGACCAAGAAACTACATTACTTGCAAACCAAGTAGCAGTAGGCGGTGGAACTGGTACAGCTAGAAGAACAGCTGGTTTACCAGCATGGCTAAGAACAAACTCTAACAGAGGTACTGGCGGTGCAGACCCAACAGTAGCTGGTGGTGTTGTTAATGCAGCAGCTGGAGATGCAACTACAGCAAACAGACGAGCTTTCACAATTACTTTATTAAATGATGTAATTGAAAAAGTTTGGACACAAGGCGGAACTCCAAAAATGCTTATGGTTGGTCCTCATAACAAAACTGTTGTCTCTACATTTGTAGGAATTGCAGCCAATCGTTATGAAATTAACAAACCAGAAGCTGGCGTTATTATTGGTGCAGCAGACATTTATGTATCAGATTTCGGTACAGTAAATATCGTGGCTAATAGATTCCAAAGAGACAGAGACGCATTCGTGCTTGACCCTGAATTTTATGCAACAACTATACTTCGACCTATCGAAAGTATTGAGCTTGCTAAAACAGGTGATGCAGAGAAAAGAATGTTACTTGTTGAGTATGGTCTAAAAATTAAGAACGAAGCAGCTCTTGGAGTTGTTGCGGACTTAACAGACGCTTAAATCAGAATAGGTATGGGGAGGGTGTAAAAACCTTCCCCATAAGAACTGAATTATGACAAAAAAAAGACTTATAAGCTTTGACCACGAAACTAAAATTTTAAACAATTTTACTTTTGAAGAAGATACGACTGGTAATAATGACCATCATTTTGTTATATCAACAGAACAAGACGTAACAGCAATTATAAATGATAATAAAAATCAACTTAAAGAAACTGACAAACGCACTAAATGGAACGACTGGAACAAGGTCGCTTCTATCCCTATGGTGGTTTATTATGATTTAAAGGCAAAGGGTATTATTGATGACCCTGTTGCGATTAAGAAATGGTTGAATGACCCAGAGAATAAATATTTTAGAACTAGAGAGGGAAATGTTTAATGGCTATTACAAATTATGCACAACTTCAATCCTCTATAGCTAGTTGGCTTTTACGTTCAGATTTAACTGCTGTTATACCTGACTTTATAACATTAGCAGAAGCTCAGTTTAATAGAGAGATAAGAAATAGAAAGATGATTAAAAGAGCAACAGCTACTATTGATTCTCAGTATAGTGCTGTACCTTCTGATTGGTTACAAAATGTTGACCTTGTTATAGAAACAAATCCAATAACAACATTACAATTTGTTACTAGCGAACAACTAGACAGATTAAGAGGTTCAAACTCTACCAATGGTAGCCCTTCAGTTTATACAGTTGTTGGACAAGAGTTAGAAGTTCTTCCTGTTCCAGCTGATAATTCTACATTAACTGGCGAATTAACATACTATGGAAAAATAGAAGTGTTGTCTGATACAAATACTACTAACTGGTTGCTTAATTCTTCACCTGATATTTACCTTTACGGAACTTTATTACAATCTGCACCCTACTTGGTGGAAGATGCTAGGGTAAATCTTTGGGGTGGTATTTACAGCAAATTAATAAACGACCTTAATATTGCCGATTCTAATGCAAGAATTGGAGATTCAACTTTAAGAATAAGAGCAACAGCATTACAATAGGAGATAATTATGAGCTTTTCAGATTACTTAGAAAATAAGATTTTAGCGTACACCTTTAGTGGTACAGCCTTTACACCAGCTGCTACAAAGCATTTAGCTTTATACACAGTAGCACCAAATGATGCTGGTACTGGTGGAACTGAGGTATCAACCTCTGGTACTGGTTATGGGAGACAAACTGTAGCCTTTACTACTACTGGCTCTCAAGCGAGTAATACAGCAGCAGTAGAATTTTCAACAGCACAATCTAGTTGGGGAACTGTTGTAGCAGTAGGTGTACTAGATGCGTCTACAAGTGGTAATTTATATGCAGTCGGAACTTTATCTGTATCAAAGCCAATTTCTACTGGTGATGTTTTTAGAGTACCAGCTGGTGATTTAGATATTGATTTAACATAGGACAACAATGACAACTCGTAACTATAGTCAATGGAATTTTGGAACTAATGTTTTTGGTGAGTGGGCTTACTCTGATGCAAGCTCTACCATTACAGCATCATCAACACTAGGTCTTTCTGCTGCTGTTCCAGTCGATACTTATTCTTCTGGAGAATATGGTTATGGCAATTATTCAGCTGGAACATATAGAGATGCTTCTGTTACTATTAATGCAGTTGCTTCTGTAAGTGCAGTTGGTGCTTACACAGCAAATGTTCAAGTTACTATATCAGCAGTATCTAGCTCTAGTTTAATAGGTCAGGTAATTACTGGGAACATTATACCAATAGTAGGAGCTTCGTCTGCTGTTGCTCTTGGTAATGTAACTTTTTCTGGAAACCCCTTCCCTATTAGTGGTTCTTCAACAGTAACAATAAAACCTGTTAGAATATTATTTATAACTATTAACCCGATTTTAGCAGAATCATCAACTAATTTTAATGCTAGACTTAAATGGGTTGATGAGCCTATTGCCACGACTAATTGGACAACTGTTTACAAAGTAGCCGCATAATTTAAAATTTAAAGGAGAATAAAATGGCAGATACAACAACAACAAATTTAAACTTAGTTAAGCCAGAAGTTGGAGCAAGTACCGACACATGGGGAACTAAGTTAAATACAGGGCTTGATACTATTGACGCTCTATTTGCATCAAATGGAACTGGTACTTCTGTTGGTGTTCAAGTAGGTAGTGGCAAGACACTTACAGTAGGAGGTAGCTTAATAGCCTCTGGTGCTGTTACCCTTAACAACGCAGCTATATCGGCTACTGGAGCAACTATTTCAAACTTAGGTACTGTAACCACAGTTGATTTGAATGGTGGTACTATTGATGGAGTTACTATTGGAGCAGCTTCTGCTGGAGCAATTACAGCTTCAAGCCTAACTGCTACAGGAACTGTTAATTTCTCTGGAGCAACAATAACAAATGGTGGCTCAGTTTCTACTGCTGATATAAATGGTGGAACTATTGATGGCACAACTATAGGTGCTTCTGTTCCTTCAACGATAGTCGGAACAACAATAAGGTCAACATCTTTAAGGGAAACTAAAGTAGCTGTAACTCAATCTGGGGGAACTTTAACTCTTGATTTTTCTGCCGCAAACGTATTTGAGTTTACACCTTCACAGGCAATAACAACTCTTACTATAAATAATATTCCAGCTTCTGGACAAGCCTACGCTGCTGTATTGAAAATTACAGGAAGTGCCTATGCTATTACATGGGGGTCTGCTGTAAAGTGGGCTGCGGCAACTGCACCAACATTAAGTGCAGCTGGCGTAGATGTTATAGTTTTATTAACAGTAGACGGCGGTACAACATTTTATGGTTTTACTGCTGGTCAAAATTTAAGTTAAGGAGAAAAATATGACTACTTTTGCTTATACTTTATTAGCGTCTGCTGGTGGCGGTGGAGATTTTGGTTACTGGGCTACTTTTATAGGTGGGCTTAATAAACCTTATTGTAATAGCCTATTTTCTGCAGGTAGTGGCATTGGTGCTGATGCAGATGGAAATTTGGTTTATTCAGTAAAGGCAGATGGTGTTAATGGGGCATACTCTGCGTTAATGTACTATGTTAAAAAAGATGACTATTCAGCAATAGAATCTGTTTGTTCGTCAAATTGGGACAATAATAATGTTGGTCAAACAAATGATACTTATGGAATGGGTGGAAGTATTACTACTGGTGCTGGTGAAGCAGATAGCGGTGGTCGTTTTGTTACTGCAATAGCTGGAGCTTCTTATACTAATAGAGCTTATCAGACTGGAAAACCAGAAACACAATGGGGTAATGCGTCTGCTCAAAGAATGTCATCATATCGTTCTGCAACCAGACCAAATAATTTAAAAGATTCTTGTATTCAAAAAAATGATAACAAAAAACTATGGTGGTTAGGCGACCAATATAATTCACCAGCTCAAGGTGCTTACAATACCCAGATTGGTCGTTGGACACAATCTTCACCGACTGCTAACTGGACAACAGGAACTTCTGAATGTAGAGAGCTTGGACATGGTACTGCGGCTACTGCTCAAACCAGTAAAGGGTTTTCAATCGCTAGTGATTCTAATGGAAATGCTTATGTGGGCGGTCAATTTGCCTCACCTTTTTCTGCAAATACCAATACATATCCTTGGTATGGACAGATTGCCGTTGGCAATCTAAATCTTAACTATATAAAAGCATGGGAAACTGGTTTATCTAATAACCAAGGTGTTTACCGCCTTACAACTGGAACTGGAGATAACGTATATGCTCTTTATGCTGCTAAAGGAGATACTTATACTGGAAGTGGAAATAGCTATACTCAACTTTTGATTACTAAATTTTCTGGAGGAGCTGAACAATGGACATCTTGCATAGGTGGAGGAAAATCAGGGTCTGGATATACCTCAGCAAGTGCAAGTGCAGTTATGGGATTAGGAATATGTGTAGATGATGATGAGAATATTTATGCTTACTTTAGATCGAGCCAAACCTCATATTTTAATCAAACAGACCCATCTTCTAGTAACGCAGACATTAAAAGTGCTGTTATAAGTCTTAATTCTTCTGGTGCTTTTAGGTGGTGTAATGTTTTAGGTGGCAACGCTGGTCAATCTGATAGTTGGGATGAAGGAAACGGAAATAGGATAATTGTAGATGGACAAGAAGGTCTTAATATAATGACTAGCCAAAGTTCTGCAACAATAAATAGTTCTACTTATAGAGGATTTTTTGCTCTTAGAATTCCTTTAGATGGTAGCGGAACTTCATCAGCATCAGTTGCTATAACTGGAACTAATAAAGATTTTTATTACAACACTTCCTCAGAGATAACATCTCGTTTTGTTGGCTCAGTATCAACTACGGAAATAATTCAATATACTTACAATATCGTTACTGGAATGGATAGTACCATTTATACCAATACCGCTAATGAGTTCGTAGTGCCTACTGACCATCTTATTAAACAAGAAGTATTATAGGAAAAAATATGCCATATATAAATACAGAAACAGAAAAACTTTATGATACAACTCAATCTTTATCAAAAGATTTTCCTCATACCTCTATTCCTTTAAATACTACAAATGATATATTAAGTATAAATGTTGTTTATATTCCCCTACCAAAGATTGAAAAATATACGGAAAGTAAAATATACTCTATTAAACATGAATTACTTGATGGGAAATGGTCTTTATTTTGGGAATCAAAAGATTTACCAAAAGATGTTTTAGATGACTTTGAAAGAAATAAACAAGAAGTTTTAAATCGTCTAATTGAAAGATGTGATGAGCATGACAACAACAAAATAGAATCTAATTTAATTGATATTCTTGAAAAGGAAAACTTAGAAATAGAAGGTTATATCAAAGAATTGAAACCCTCAGAATCTATTGGTCTTATTTATACTTTAAATAAAGTTGGAGAAATTCAAGATGAGGAAGATTCAAGGGTATTTAAAAACAAATGGGAGATAAAAGAAGAAGAACAGGATATTGAATATTTTAAAGAAAAACTAACTGCCAACAAAAAACAAATAGGTCTTTCAAAAGAAAATATAAAGAACAACACTCTTTCTGTTCCTAAAGAAATATCAGATTACAAAGAATCTTTACTAAACTTAACCAAAAAAGAAAAATGGTACATAGACACCATTTTTCCAAAAACTCCAGAGGAACTTTAAATGTTAGTATTATTAACCATTATAACAAGTTTTATTACGCTATCGTCTTTAGCGTGTTCTTTTATACCTTTAAAGTATATTCCAAAAGACTATGGAAAATATCTTAAATATTGTGCCTTAAATTTTAACAATGTGCATTACAACTGTAAGCATAAGAAAGGTTAATACTTATGGCTGGTCTATCTGAACTAGAACAAGGAAAACTACTCGTAGCAGTAGAGTCTTTGGAAAAACAAGTTAATAGATTAAATGGAAGAATTGATTCTCTTGAAGGACAATTTAAGTCTGGTAGAGGAATAATTATAGGAATGTTTTTAACTGCTAGTGGAATATCCGCTGGTGTTGGTGCTGGTCTTGGAAGATGGTTTGGGTAACAACAATAAGCAGTTAGGAAGAGTCGGTGAATTAATGGTCTGTTTTGAGTTAGAAAAATTAGGTTATCATACTTCTTTAGTGGAAGCAGAAGGGTATGACATTATAGTTAATATCTTAAATAAACCTATAAGACTCCAAGTTAAATCTTCTGGAACTACTGATAAACATTCTGCAAAAGGTGGCAGACCTCGTTATAATTTTTCTACCTCTGTAGGTAGAGTTAAAAGAAAATTAACAAAAGAAGATACAGATTTTGTTGCTTTAGCAGCAATTAAAGAAAATGTAGTTATATTTAAACCAGTAGAAGAAATAACAGGATGTACTACAAAAATATCAGAAGCTCATTTTGAGAATAAAAATACTACCAAAGAATCTTTTGAAAGATGTCTGGGTTATATGACGTTACCAAGTAAGGAAGATAGATTATGAGTTTGTTAGCAACTTCTCTTGTGGGAAATGTGTCTAAAATATTAGACAAGTTTGTTTCGGATAAAGATTTAAAGTTAAAACTTGAGTCTGATTTAATATCCTCTATTACTGAAATTGATAAAGCCCAAGCACAAATTAACCTACAAGATGCTAAGAGTTCAAGTTTATTTCAATCAATGTGGAGACCAACTCTTTGTTGGGTTTTAGTATTATCTTTTAGTTTACAGTATTTTTTCTCACCAATTCTTGCTATATTTGATATTGATATACCGCAAGCTGATATGTCTGTTATGATGCCTGTATTATTCGGAGTTTTAGGATTAGGAACTCTTAGAACATACGAGCTTAAAGCTGGAGTTAAAAGATAATGCCTTATGTACCGATAAATTTACCAAGTGGTGTTTATAAAAACGGAACAGAAATGCAAGCTAAAGGGCGTTGGCATGACTGTAATTTAGTTCGTTGGAATGAAGGTGCTATGCAACCCATACGAGGGTGGACACAGAGAGGTACTGCAACCACAATAGGCAAAGCAAGGAGAATGAGAACTTGGACTGACAACTCAAACAATAGACGCACAGCAGTTGGAACATCCTCAAGATTATATATTTATGCAGAGGATGGAACTCAACACGATATAACTCCGCTTAATTTTACAACTGGATTTGATGATGCAACAGTAGGAACTGGCTTTGGTAATTTTACTTATGGAACAGCTAATTATGGAACACAAAGACCAGATGGCGGTACATTAATACCAGCTACTACTTGGAGTTTAGATAATTGGGGTGAATATCTTGTTGGTTGCTCTAATAGAGATGGCAAGGTATATCAATGGACTGGTTTAACTAATACAAAAGCTGCCCTTATAACTCAAGCACCAACATCAAATCAAGCTATCGTTGTTACAGAAGAAAGAGCTTTAATGCTTATAGGAGCTGGTGGTGATAGAAAAAGAATACAATGGTCTGACTTAGAAGATAATACAGACTGGACACCTAGTGCTACAAATCAATCTGGCAGCTTTAACATTACTGGTGCTGGTGAGTTGTTAAATGGAATTAGAGTTAGAGGGCAAATACTAATATTGTCCACAGTAGACGCTTATGCAGCTAGTTATGTTGGGCTTCCTTTTGTTTATTCTGTAGATAGGGTTGGTTCAAATTGCGGTGTAGCATCAACTAATTCTTCCGTAGCTACTGACAGTTTTTGTTGTTGGTTTGGTAGAGGTGGATTTTTTATATATGATGGAGTAGTCAAACCTTTATTATCAGATGTAAGTGATTATGTTTTTTCTGATTTCAATAGTTCACAAAGGTCAAAGGTTTATGGTTTTAATAATTCAGCAAATTCTGAGATATGGTGGTTTTATCCTTCTTCGAGTTCTAATGAGGTGGATAGGTATGTTGCTTGGAATTATAAGGAGAATCATTGGATTGTTGGGGAATTAGCAAGAACGTGTGCGTCTGATAAGGGTACTTTTGAAAATCCTATAATGGTTGGTGCTGACAACAAACTTTATGAACATGAGACAGGCTATACTTATACAGGAGAATCAACTGGTGTGTTTGCCGAATCAGCTCCATACCAAATAGACCAACCACAAGGTAGGTTAATGAATGTGTTAAGTGTTATTCCTGATGAAAAGACATTAGGAGATGTTACCGCTACTTTTAAGGTTAGAAACTATCCAACTAGCCCAGAAATAAGTTATGGAGCTTTTACTTTAACTAATCCAACAGATGTTCGTTTTAAGGCAAGGGAAGTAAAATTTAGAATTGATACTGCTCGTAATACAGACTGGAGAGTTGGTATAATGCAAATGTTCGTAAAAGCTGGTGGAGAGAGAGGATAATGAAACTACCTTCAACAGCAGCACAGTATAGTGCAACCTTACAGCAGCAAACTAACTTTCTTATAGAACAAGAAGATAGACGAAATTTTAAGAAAGATACGGATATGAATATTAATGACGGAAGATTAATACTTAAAGCACCTAACGGAACTCGTTACAAGCTAACTGTAGATAACTCTGGAAACTTAGGAACAACAGCGATATGACAATAGAAACTTTTGATAAATATAGACAGGCAGTTCAAAAAGCATTAGACTATGGAAAGAATAGTCATACTGTTGATGATGTAAGAGAAAGTATAGCCAAAGGTGATATGTTTTTTCATAACTTTGGAAACTCCTTTATCGTAACAGAAGTTCATGTTTTCCCACAATACTATAATTTACATGGTTTTTTAGCTGGTGGTAAAACAGAAGAAATAAAACAAATAATGCCAATATTAGAACGCAAGGCAAAATCAGTTGGTTGTAAATATACAACCTTAACTGGTCGTAAAGGATGGCAAAGAGAATTTAAGGATGTTGGTTACACACCAA
>TARA_R110000803_G_scaffold138679_2_pt1 | contig 10383 bp, 22 predicted proteins | sample TARA_R110000803 | Tara Oceans TARA_R110000803 (sample SAMEA4397772) | marine metagenome | biome: Polar Biome; feature: [SRF] surface water layer (ENVO:00010504); material: water (ENVO:00002006), including particulate matter (ENVO:01000060) such as... | depth 5 m | reverse complement strand
ATGTATAAAGCGACTGTTAAACAGGCTGATGAGATGAACCGTATTGGGTGGATGTTATTTAATTAAAGTAGAGTATAATGGCATACGTAATATTAAAATACTCACCCGACAATAAACACGTAGTTATCGTAAACGACGCCGAAGGTATCTCTATGGAGTTTGACACCTATGAGGAGGCAGATAGGATTGCAAAACTGTTTCAATCAAATACGACACACGATTCAAAATATGAAGTAAAGAAATATTCATGAAGTTAGCATTAATTGCCCACGACGGGAAAAAGTCAGATATGGTTGCATTCGTAATGAAGAGGTTAAACTTCTTCAATCGAGATGACGTAAACATCGTAACCACAGGGACAACAGGGAAAAAGATATTACACGCAGGTGTAGATAAAGTTCAAAGAGTGGCGTCAGGACCAATGGGTGGAGATGCTGAAATAGGTGCTATGGTAACCCGAGGTGAAGTGGACGCTGTCATTTTCTTTCGAGACCCATTAGATAAACATCCTCACGACGTAGACATTTCAATGTTGATGAGATTGTGTGATGTACACGATATCCCATTAGCAACTAATTATAGAAGTGGACATATAATGGTAAAGTATTTCCAAACAAAATGAAAAAAGATTTACCCGTATTAGACCTTCACGGTGTTTACTATGTTGAGGTTGAAAACACTCTTTCTAATTTTTTCTTTTGGGACGACCATAAAGAAGGGATTATAATAACAGGTAATTCTTATGATATGAGAAAATTAGTTACTGAGTGGTTAGACGGTTATGATTTTTTATACCATATTGAACCACATAATCAAGGTAGAATAATAGTAAGATAATGGGAAAGAATTATATTGAGCAAACCCTAAGATATACTGACGATGGTCGTTTGATGGATGAGAATGGTTTATCCATCATGATGGATTGGGAGACCCCAATTATGGAACGAGCAGCCGAGGTTATTACTCGTAAAGGTGGTAGAGTTTTAAATGTTGGGTTTGGTATGGGTATTATAGATACTTTCATTGAGAATCATGACATTGAAGAACATTGGATTATTGAGTCACACTTAGATGTGTATACCAAAATGTTATCTGATGGTTGGCATTTAAAACCTAACGTTAAAATCTTGTATGGTGATTGGAGATGGTACTTACAATTCTTACCAAAGTTTGATGGGATTTATATAGACACTTGGGATGAGAATTTCTTAGAGTTTCATGAGTACTTACCTAACATATTAAACGAAGATGGTGTATATTCATTTTTCAATAACCCAAGAGAAGATGTGAAAAATATACACATGCCTGAGTTAGAGTTTGACATTTTAAATAATTTTTGTAATATTAAATACGAGACTTTTGAATTAGATTTTATAGACACTAAACTTAGGCAAGGTCCTGATGTTTTTTATTGGAGTGACGAATGGAAAACATATTATACTCCGATAATAACACTTAAATAGATATGGAAAATAAATATAACCTTAATGAATCTCAAGGACGTTCTAAAAAAAAGTATGAGTCTTATGTTAAAAACATATTTTGGGCTCTACTAGCCTTTATGTCTGTTATTACATTATTTGGAATTTATAAACTAATCATGTATTATCAACATTAGTAAAGTGAAGAAAACAAAGGTAATAAATTTATTTGGTGGACCAGGTTCGGGTAAATCAACAGCGGCATCAGGATTATTTTACGCCCTTAATCTTAAGGGTATTCTTTGTGATAACCCTTATGAATTTCCAAAACAAGTTGCTTGGGAAGATAATCGTTCTCAGATTACTGACCAATTATATGTGTTAGCTAATCAACATAGGGGTTTGGTTCGTTCATACGGTAAAGTAGACTTTATTATTTTAGATTCCCCGTTACTTTTATCGTTAGTCTATAAGAATGGTTACTCAGGAGAATATCCCGCAAATTATTACAACGAAAGTTTTGATAATATGGTTTTAGACTTATTTAATAGTTACCAAAATATAAACATATTTTTAGAACGACCTGAAGATGGGTTTGAAGGAGTTGGAAGATTTCAAAACCATATAGAGTCATTAGAAATTGATAAAAAAATAAAAGCTATATTGGATACAAACAATATCCAATATCACACTATTACTGTCGGTGAAGAGACTGTACAAAATATTATTGAAGTATTAACAAAATGAAACAAAAAGCAATACACGCCGAATATCGCAACACATCTGAGTCGTTCCCTGAATGGCTTAAATATGAAGTGACACTACTAAATGAAGACGGCACAACCGTAAAGGTACCAGCTTACGGTAAAGACCTACAAGACGCCCTAAGTAGAGTAGTTCACGACAGTCGAGTCCAAAAATTAGAGAAAACCTTTATTAGAAAATTACCTATCAATTTATGGGTAGTCACTTGGTTTTTAGGGTTATCACTTGTTTTATCAAACGTATATTCAAACACATCACATAAGTATGTTGGCATATATATCATGATATCAATTGCAGCATATACCTTTATGACTCTATCAGTAGCAAATTGGTTTAGTTTACGTAATTTAGACAAAAAATAGAATATGATAATAATTGATAATTTTATTAAAGACTTAGATTTTCTTAAAAAAATTGAAGATAGTAAAGACTTTTGGCAAGAAGGTTATAAGTGGTATGACGGATGGTGGGAGAAAGAGACAAGTAACCTACGAGAAGAATTAATTGAAAGGTTATGGGGAGAAAATTCTCCTTACCCCTCTATTAACACATCAGGATTTGAACACTGGGTAGGCGATTATGATAATACTAGTACAAAAAGTGTATTAAACCGTGAATGGGCGTTAAAATTACATTTTGATAAAGATGAAGAATTATGGGTCAATGAAAAACGTTTTGTCACACCATTAGTTGGTACAGTATTTTACCCGTGTCGTGAAATCGACGAGTTAGAGGGAGGTATGTTATACCATTGGGATAAATTTCCTCCTCAAAGAGCAAATGCCGATAGTACTATTTTTTGGCCCGAAGAAGAACCTGAAATAATTAAACCAAAATTCAATAGGTTAATAATCTTTGATGCTGGTTGTTTACATGGGGTTAGTAAAATCATATCAGGTAGGAGAAGAGCGGTTGCCGTTAATCTATGGGATAAAAAACCTACTGAATTTGTAAAAAATAATTATTAACTTAATACGTTATACTATTGTATTTCGTTATATGTGAAAGAATATAAAATCACTAAAAATTAGTAGTTTATATGTCATAACATATAAAAACAAAAAGAAATTATGAGCGTAATAATATCTAAATTAATTGTCATAGGATTTGTAGGTGTAGTGTTATACTTAATTCATGACGGCTATAAAAAAAGGTAAGATTATATCGTCGAACCCTACCAAGGTTAAGATATTATTCGTATATTTGTATCAAATTAAAATAGTAAAAATGGATTTCGGAAAAGACTTTAGAAAGTACGCGATGAGTGATTTTAATCTCTCATCACAAAAAATGGATTATTTAGGACAACAACTTGAATCATCACTTACCCCATATATTTTGGAGGAGCGTGAGATGAGAGTGACTCAAATGGATATCTTCTCACGTTTGATGAGAGACCGATTGTTATGGGTAGCGGGACCTGTTAATGACCACATGTCAACAATGGTTCAGGCTCAACTTATGTATTTAGATTCGGTAGAAAATACACCAATTACCATGCATATCGACTCACCTGGAGGTTCGGTTAAATCAGGACTATCAATGGTGGATGTTATGCACTATATCAAATCAGATATTGCGACGGTAAATACGGGTATTGCCGCGTCAATGGGTTCAGTCCTATTAGGTGCGGGTACAAAAGGGAAGAGGTCATCACTTCGTTTCTCACGTACAATGTTACACCAATCATCAGGTGGTGCAATGGGTAACATTCAAGACGCTGAAATCACAATGAACGAATGGAAAAAGTTAAATGACATTTTATTTAACTTACTTGGGGAGTTCTGTGGTAAAGAACCACAACAGGTTAAGGAAGACTCTTCTAGGGACTTATGGTTATCATCTAAAGAGGCTCTTGATTATGGAATCATTGATGAAATCGTCAAATCCAAAAAGTAATCTATAAGGATTATAAAATAATTAAACCCTACCATTTGGTGGGGTTTTTTATTTACTATCTCCATTAAGTTAAGATATTATACCTTATGGAAAAAACAAAAGTATCATTAAAGAGACACGTAGTTAAGACGATAACTTGGAGAGTTATAGGTACTATAGATACTATGTTATTAGGGTGGTTTGTTTCAGGGGACCCAATTATAGGTCTAACTATCGGCACATTTGAAGTTGTCACTAAAATGGTACTGTACTTTTTACACGAACGGGCATGGTACAGATACGATTTTGGGGTCGAAAGAAACAAAAAAATTAAGTAATATCGCTTCAGTTGTATATTTATAAGTTATAATATATAATTAATGGAATGGTTTAGAATAGTAGAGTTAATGATGACATCTTTAACGTCAATCATAATTGCTTTAGTTGGTGCAGGATTCTTTAGGAGGATGAACGATAAGAAAGAAAAAAGTAAGTCTAAAGAAACTTTAATGGCACAAATTAAAAAAGATGAAATAATTCATTTAGCTATTAGAGATATTCGTCGTAGATATAATGCTGACAGGGTGTATGTGTGGCAATTTCATAATGGGGGTAATTACTATACCAACGCCCCAATGCAAAAAGTTTCGATTACATATGAAAGATGTTCCGAAGGGTTAGAAAGGAAAGCCGAGAAAAATCAAAACCTTTTAGTGTCTAATTTTACGTCGTATATTAAAGATGTAATGAATTTAGAAATGTTTTTTACGGACATATCTAATGTCGGAGATATCGGTCTAAGAGCTATTATGCAATCAAATGGTACTAAATCTCACATCGCAGTTCCAATCTATGACCATCAAAAAACATTAGTAGGTATATTCTCAGTCGATTGGGTATTTTCTAATATACCCGACGAGTTTGTTAAACAAGATGGAGACTTTACACAAAGCTTTAAATTAGAAGTGGATTCTGAAAGTGATACTTTAGAAAAGTATTTACAGTAAATATAAAGATACTTATCTATGATGAACATTAGAACCCATATTAAAAAAGTTGGTAAGATAACCACATCAATATTATTAGTAGCATTAATATCAATTATCAATACGATAAAAGGTGGTGTCATTATAGAGTCTGGTTATGAGCTTCAGTTTTGGATTTTTGAAACTATTTCTTTACTACTAATGTTTGGTTTGTTATATTACATATTAAGGTCTGATAAGAAATCAAACTGCACAACAGTAATAAACGAAAGAATTAAAAAATGATTACATACACAATAAACGTTAACGATGAAGGGTTAACCGCACAAATATACCCAACGAATCAAATGTGGTATTCAACATCAACTGGTCAGGTAAACTTTTATTAAAATAATAAGTAAGATTAGTAATTGACAAGTATTTATAAAATATAAAAAAATTAAAATGAAAAAATTAATAAATTTCTTAAAGAATCTTTTTAAAAAAGATATCTCAACTCAAACGCCAATTGTCACAATAACTGTTGACACTCAATCTACACCGACCACAACACCAAAACCAATTATTGTTGCAATACCAACTGATAGTATTTCTACGTTTTTATTGGATAACAATTTTACATTTGTATCTCAAACTTTATTGGAGAAAAATTTATCTGATAACTCTCTAATAAGATACGATACGAAAACAAAAACTTTAGTTAAGACGATGATGAATTCTAAAATTTCTGTTGAAGTTAGAGACGATTTATTAAGAGTCCAAAAATTCCTGAAAAATTACGGAAACTAATTAATTAACTTAATATAAAAAAAAAGGTGGGATGTCCCACCTTTTTTTTTTAGTACATACGTAAGTTATAACTTCCATTAAATTCTCCAAGGTCTATATAATCTTCAGAACGCATCTCTCTAATTCCCATTAGAAACACATCACCAATAGAGATGTCTTCAACATTTAAATTAGTTTCTAACTCATCTTTTTCTACTGTATCACTTGTATGACCTAGAAAATTAACTTGTTTTTTAAATCCATCTAAAATATCGTATATGGAGTTATCGGTCTTATAATTATTTTCAATTTCTTTTTTAAGTTGTCCGGCAAGTATTGGTGAATGAAATACCCATTTATTATTTTCAATATTCACCTCTTCTTTATTAGTTTCAATTCGACCGTCTCCATCACAATTACTACACTCAAGAGTCCGGTCACCACCACAATTCTCACAGTTAGGGTTTCCTAATCCATCACAACTACTACAATCCTTTTCCTCTTCCTCACCATCCGCATCTGATGTTGTTGTACCGGTACCTTCACAATCATCACAATCCAATACACCTTCACCATCACACCAACTACAATCAACCTCACCGTTACCGTAACATTCATCACATTCCTCATAAACGTCTACTATATCTTCAACATTTATGAAATTAAAAAAATAAAGTTTGTTCGATTTATTTAATGCGGTTTTAAAATCATCACCTTCACTGATGAAGTAAATTAAATAACTTAATTTAAGTATTTCCATACCTGACATATTATTATTAGACATAATATCTCTTGCGGTATTAAAATTTACAATTTTATTTATAATGTACGAAACACTAGGTTTATCATTATTTGACGTAGTTGAGTTTATATTCAACATAACCCATTTAAGTAGTGCGTTTGATATTCTTTCTAAATCCATATTTTAAGTGTATCATTATAAATATACGTATATTTATTAGTAAAACCATAATTATCATGGAAGAAATAAATAGAATTAAAAATATCCAAGAGGATATGAAGCCGAGAACGTCCCCTATACCAACTAAAAGTCTTTTAAAAATAATTAAGTATACCATATCCGAGTTTAAAGATTCGGTTAATTTTAAGACTCTTTATGTGGATGATGCTTTATTTGACTCTATTGGTCAAAATTTAAAGTTAATCGGTATAGAATACGAATATAACACAGGTCCTTCTGAGTATACTGACTACATTTATGCGTTTTGTAAAGAGAATTCATCACTTTTAAATGATGGTAACTACAATCATGAAGATTATATGATACCACAGAAGAAGATGTTTGAATGGTTAGGAGGTGAGGAGTACACTGCCTATCATCGAGATATATGGGTAGGTAAAGAAGAGGGGTACTCTAAAGAATATTTAAAATTTAATGTTGAAAATGGTGATTTTGACATTACCACGGGTAATCTTGAGAATGATGACCTTTTAGATGTATTCGACACTCGCATTTTTGTAGATAGTGTCGAAGAAGTTCCAATGAATGAACGCATCGAACGTGAAAACACCTCACTTATTGAAGAATTAAGAAAACTTAATTCAATAATAATGTTATAGTTCAAATTACAAGGGTTTTAAGGTAAAATAAAAGGGAGATGGTAGCGAACCTCTCCCTTTATCGTTACCATCACAGATAACGGTCCTAATCTCCTTTAAAAAGGAGTTATTATTTCATTTGACACTCACAATTGGAGCAATTACACCCCTCAGTGAGACAATTTTCATTACATGTACAGTTTTGACAGCTCATATTGTTGTTTAATTATAAATATTGCTTATTTTAGGTAAAAGAAGTCGTGGTTATGAGTTTTAATATTAATATTTGTCCAATTTGTGGTGAAAATACTGAAAGAATCGAAAATGATTACATGGTCGGTAATGTACATTTAGAATGTTTCATCAATAAAGAGGGATTACTTTAAAAATTTTTCAATTTCCTCCTTAGATGGATACCCAATTGATTTATTACATGTCACACAAAATAATTTCATCGTATTTGTGTTATCGACAAACTTAACTTTACTCTCTTTATGGTCACAGGACTCTTGTATTTCAATTTTAGCCTTTTCTAACTTCTTAATTTCACTTTCTAAGTCATTAACTTTGATTTGATTATCGTTTTCCATACTATTTTTCTTTAATTTTACGTCTTTAAGACACGTGTAGGGGTTAATCCCCTAAAATTTTAAAAAATCTATATTATAAATATCACATATAGTTTAACCATGAGGTTAATATGTATTTGTCATGTGATATTGGCATGTGTCCATTATGTATGAACGGGAATGCTGCCGGATGAACTACCACCCGCCCTTGTTTAGGCTGTACTTTAGTATTAGCGTATAACATATCTGTTTCACCACCCTCTAAAACATCATTTAAATAGAATATATACACAAATGCCCTACAACAATTATCAGGATGGTCGGTTTCAAAGTGATACGCATTGTAATGACCCTCATTTTTAATGTATTTTTGTAATTGACAAGTTGTATATTCAGTTGATGATGCAAATACTTGACTCCCACTAAACTTATTTTGGTGTGGTAACGACTGAACGTACTCATCGGTTAACTCATTAAACTTACTAAAGATAAAATTACCATATTGGTCCATTAAATCTTCATTTAAAAATAGATTTAAATCTGTAGTGTTTTTAACGTTAGTATTAACACCCCCAGCCATTTCACCAACGGATACTAAATCACTTCTTTTTTCAAATAACTCAATAAGTTCATTACAGAATTCAGGGGTAAACACTCGGTCTTTTACAAAAACAAAATCGGAAAGTTGCATATTTTTTATATTTTTAAATTGTACGTTATAATTAATATTCTTAATATAATATTATATAGTATAAGAGATTTTATTATAATTTATATAGTATTATTATATAAGGAAATTTTAGATTTAAAGGACTTTAAATCTTTAAGTGATACTGATAGACCACTCAGAGGTAAAAGTCCAACATGACTCATGTAGTGACTTCTGGTGAGTTTAACACTATTAGTTGTAACGTTACCCTTAACAACCATACTTAGCTTGTGGGTATTATAGGATAAAAGACTAACTCCCCTAAACTATTAAAATTAAAACTTTTTAAATGGTGTTGTACATTTTCTGAATCTTTGTAAAATAAATCGTAATACCTTTCTTCATCTAAACCGGCATAAACACTATCACCGATAACGTCTAACATAGGGTCACAAATATCTCCAGGATATCCTAAGTAGTCTGACATATATACCGTAGAGGCACTCGTATATGTTATCACTACCTGAATATGGGTAGTACCGCTAATATTTTTAAAAACGATATCGTCAGATAAGTTAGTGTCGTGAAATGAAAATGTTGAGAATAATTCTTCGTATTGTTCTGGTGTCATAATAATATATTTTATTATAAATATTAAAAAATTTAATTATGTCCTTTTTGATTTAACATAGTTTGCCATGCCTTAAAGTCTTTACGTTCCTCACGAGGAATAAATAGAGGATGACTCTCTAATGAAGAGTGCTCAACATCTACCCAATGTGGTATACTATCTCGTTGGACTTCACTCCATAATTTCCATGTCATCTCTTCAATTGATTCCGTTAATAAATCAACATACTCTGGATAATCATTTATGATGACATCGGAATATACTAATGACTCATAATTGTGAGTTGCGTTTTTTAGATAGGAATTTCTTTCAGTGTATATATCAATTTCGTTAGAATTTTTATGAGTAAACACAACTAAAGTATCTTCCAAGTATTCAGTTATACGATGTAAGTGACCTGAACTTGATGGGGTGAATAAAACAAAACCTTCATTAGACTCCCTAACTTCCTCTAATTGTCTTTTAAGTCCCGCACTCTCACTCCAATAATCTTGGTGAGACCATGGATATTCCATACGAATATATTTTAATCCAAAATCATGTTCAATTATTCTGGCAGTTATTTTATTTCCTGCTCCGTGTGGTCCAGTAACTATAACCCTCTTAAAACGAGAGATAGTGTCTTTAATGTCGTCGTATTTTTTAGTACTCATAAAAGTGTTTTATCTAAACATAAAATAATACATTACAAACCTACGTAAATAGAAAACCCCCTTCTTTTCAGAAGAGGGTTTTAATTTAATCTTAAATTATTAATTTTTTTTACTACCCCAAACTTTATCCACAGAAGCTAAACCTAAGCCACCAATACAAATTGCCGCTACGGCATTTACAATAGTAGGTTCAACTGGTTGCTCTGTGTATAGATTAATAAAAAGCGCTACACATAAAGATAAACCTGCAATAATACCAATAAATCTTTTTGATGATGGAGTTCCTCTCTCATCTTGTAAAAGACCTACAATCCAAGCTATAATTTTTTTCATCGTTTTTATTTATTTAATCGTTTATTTTAATAGTTTCAGCACCTACGTGTTGATGTGCGTGCTTAATTGTAGGGGAGAGTAATGGATGCTCTTTAATGCTACTATGAGCAGCATGGACGCAATAAGGGCAGTCATCAGCATATACTTTCTCAATTTTTTCTTTAATTATT
>TARA_R110000803_G_scaffold26670_7_pt1 | contig 10389 bp, 9 predicted proteins | sample TARA_R110000803 | Tara Oceans TARA_R110000803 (sample SAMEA4397772) | marine metagenome | biome: Polar Biome; feature: [SRF] surface water layer (ENVO:00010504); material: water (ENVO:00002006), including particulate matter (ENVO:01000060) such as... | depth 5 m | reverse complement strand
CGCCGACCAAGCCGCAATTTGATTATATTAATACAGAGGCTAAATTCCCTGCGCTAGTTGCAGGATTTGGTGCTGGCAAGACCGAAGCAGCCGTACAGCGGTGTATTATCGGTAAATTAAGGAACCCCACTACAAATAGGGGCTTCTACGAACCTACCTACGATTTGATTCGTATGATTGCGTGGCCGCGTTTCGAGGAAATCCTCACCGAGCTGCAAATACCCTATAAACTACACAAGTCGCCTCTAAACTACATAGACCTTGGCGCTTACGGTCAGATAATCTTCCGCTCAATGGAGAATATCAACCGAATCATCGGTTATGCCCATGCCGATGCCGATATTGACGAACTCGATACCTTAAAAGAATCCGATGCTGCTGCTGCGTTCCGAGCTATTATGGCCCGTAACCGTGAAGTCAAACCTAATGGTGAACCCAACACAATTGGCGTAACCACCACACCTGAGGGCTTCAAATTCGTCTACAAGACGTGGAAAAAGAATCCCCAGAAAGGCTTTGAACTGATACAAGCACCAACAGCGTCTAACCCGCATCTTCCCTCGGACTATGTGGAAAACTTAAAGGCTATTTACCCTAATAACCTGCTCTCAGCATATTTGAACGGCGAGTTTGTCAACTTAACCCAAGGAACTGTCTATAACGGCTATAACCGCGACAAAAACCAGAGCGATGCAACAATTAATCGCTTTGACTTCCTTATGGTTGGTATGGATTTCAACGTAACGGCAATGTCGGCGGTAGTCTTCGTGCAGCGTAACGGTATATACCATGCAGTCAAAGAATTGACGGGTATCTACGATACGCCAACCATGATTCATACACTGAAGACTAAATTCCCTAATCACAACATTGCGGTGTACCCAGATGCGTCTGGCGCGTCAAGAAAGACCGTCAATGCAAGTATTTCCGATATATCCCTGCTAGAAACGGCAGGATTTGAATGTAGAGCACCTAAGAAGAACCCTTTTATCAAAGATCGAGTCATGGCCGCTAATGCCGCCTTTGAATCAAGCCAAGTATTGATAAATTCCGATGAATGTCCTGAACTTTCCAGTAGTTTAGAGCAATTAACCTACGATAATAACGGCGTACCTGACAAAACCTCTGGTTTAGATCACTTAATAGACGCTGCGACCTATCCTATTGCACACGAACTGCCAATTATCAAACCAATAGCGGCAGTGCCGTTTAAATTTGCGATTTAATTATGAGCGTAGAACAACAAAACCCAGAATACTCAACTTACTTAGACGAATGGCGCATGGTGCAAGATTGCTGTGACGGCCAACGTGCTATTAAGAAAAAGCGAACCAAATACCTGCCATCGATGGAGGGTGTTTCCGAGGTAGACACAAGATATGTCAATTACCTATCTCGCGCCGTATTTGTCAACTTTGCTGGCAAGACTAGAGACGGATTGACTGGTGCGATCTTTAGAAATCACCCTGAACTTGTATTACCTAGCGAAACTGAGTATTTAGAAGTAAATGCTGACGGTGCTGGCGAATCTCTAGTTAGTTTGGCTAAGGATGTAACTGGTGAGGTTATATCTAAAGGCCGACACGCACTTCTAGTTGACTACCCTGAAGTTGCAGAGGGATTAAGCCTAGAAGATGTCAACAGGTTATCCCCAAAGGCCACGATTAACCGCTATACAGCCGAAAACTTTGTTAATTGGCGCGTAGAAGTGGTAAATGGTCAGAAGTTACTCGCTTTAGCAGTGCTTTGCGAAGAATACGACAACAATGATGACGAGTTCTCTTACGAAATCAAAAAGCAGTACCGAGTTCTACGTTTGAGAGATGGCGTTTATACCCAGCAGTTATATCAAGATGACGAACCTATAACTGCAGAGTATATACCTAAGAAAGCTAACGGCGAGTTCTTTGATTTCATTCCTTTATTTATTATTGGCTCTGAAAACAATGACCCTACTGTAGATGTACCTCCATTAGCGGATGTAGCTCACATTAACATTGCTCACTACCGCAATTCTGCCGATTTAGAAGAAAACTGCTTTGTTCACGGTCAACTTACCCTTGGCGTGTCATCTTCTATGTCTTTAAGCCAGTTTACAGAAGCTAACCCTAACGGAATTACTGTTGGGTCGATGGCTGGTCACTTTTTAGGTGACTCTGGTGGCTTCTCTGTTGTGCAAGCGTCAGAAAACCAACTAGCTGATCGCTTAATGGTCAGAAAAGAAGAGCAGATGCGCAAACTTGGCGCTCGAATGATGGAAGTGGGCGCTGCAAAGACTGCGACTCAAAGCCTTATCGAGCAAGCGGGTGAGACATCTATCCTAACTACTATCGCCGACAACGTAACAGAGGGTATTAAAGCCTGTATCGAATGGTGCGGTATGTTTATGGGCGCAACACAAGAGGCTACATTCGTCTTAAATACTAAGTTCTTTGATGAAGTTGCTGACCCACAAATGCTTATGGCTGCAATGCAATTAAATGAAAGCAATCTAATTGCTAAATCAGATATGCAAGAGCTGGCAAGACTACAAGGTGTGATCAAAGATGGCCGCACTAACGAAGACATTGACGCTGAATTAGAGGCTGAAATGTCAAGGATTCAGGCAGAAGTAGAGCCTGAAGAAGAGGTTGAAGAGGAAATTGAAGAAGAAAGTGTCAATTCTTTGACAATAAATGAGCAAGATGGTATATAACTAAAGGGCTACAGGGTAGCCTATATTTTATAACTAGGGGTTATAAGAATGAGTATTAAATACAGTGTAAGTACGGAAGAATTTGGAACGCTAGATGATTCACAGCAAGGCTTATATTCGCAGGGCGAAGATGGCTACACTTTGAATGTTGAGGGCGTACCAAAAGAAGACGTATCAGGTCTAAAGCGTAAGATTGACGAACTGCTTACCGAAAAGAAAACGGTACAGCAAAAGGCAAGCGAAGCTGAAGAGTTGGCTAAAGCTGAAACGGCTGACAAGCTGCGTAAGGCTAACGATTTTGAGCAGTTATACAACAGCTCTGAGTCGGAACGGCAAAAGGCTTCTGAAGAGTTAGCGACTTTAAAGGCTAATTTACAGAAGCAACAGGTAGCAAGCCAAGCGGGACAAGTGGCATCTTCATTAACAAAAGATACTGCGCGAGCTAAATTGCTAACTGAACAGATTTCATCTCGATTATCTCTTGTAGATGGCGAGATTAGGGTGTTGGACGGTAATGGGAACTTAACGGTCAGCACTGTGCAAGAATTGACGCAATCTATCAAGGCGGAATACCCGTTTTTGGTTGACGGGTCACAAGCTGCTGGGGGTGGCGCAACGGGTGGAAACAGCGGGGCTGGTGATACCAAACAAGTAAGTCGATCAGAATTTGATGCAATGGATGCCATTAAGCGCATGAAATTCGTCAAGTCTGGCGGCAAAATCATATAATTATTTTTTTGGAGAACCAAAATGGGTAACTTAACATTAGATAGTTTAGCAACTGACATTTATGTTGCTGCTGACGTTGTAGGCCGTGAAGCTGTTGGCTTTATTCCTGCTGTAACCATGAACGCTGATAGCACTCGTGCTTCTGTAGGCGATACAATCAAAGCTGCTGTAACACCTAGCTCTTCTGCTGCACAAAATATTGGTGGTGGCGCAATGGCTATCCCAGAGGGCGAAGATCAAATTATCGGTAATAGCACTTTCCAAATCGGGAAATCAAAAGCTGTTCAAATCCCGATGTCTGGTGAGCAAGAATTGCAACTTCGTAACGCTGGTACTTATGACACTGTTTACGGTGACTTAATTGCACAAGCAATGCGTACTTTGACTAACGAAATGGAAGCTGATCTTGCTGTAACTGCACAAGGTAACTTCTCTCGTTTCGCTGGTACTGCTGGTACTACTCCATTTGGCTTTAGTGCAACTACTTCTGGCTTAGAAGACCTTGCCGCTGTACGTCAACAATTAGTTGATAACGGCGCTGCAAATGGCGATCTACAAGGTGTATTTAACACTGTAGCTGGTGCAAAATTCCGCGCTAGTAACAACATCGTAAATGTTGATGCTGCTGGAAACGACAGCTTACGTACTCAAGGCGTTTTAATGCCTATGTACGGTATTGATGTTCGTGAGTCTTCGCAGATTTCATCTTATGATTCTGTTGGTACTGACGCTGCAATGGCAATCAACAACGGTTTAGTCGCTGCTGGCTCAACAACTCTTACTGTTGACGCAAACACTGCTGACGGCACTGGTTCAATTGACTCAGGCGATTTGCTTTCGCTTGCTGGCGATTCAACTGGTTATGTTGCTTCTGGTACTGGTACTGCAAACGAAGCCGCTGGTGGTACTATCGTGCTTCGTGGTGATAAAGGTTTACGCAATGCTACAGCTAACGATGCTGCTGTAACTGTTGAGCGCGCTCTTTACAATCCTAACTTCGTATTCGCTCGTTCTGCTATCGAACTTGCAATGCGCGCTCCAGCAATTCCTGCTATCGGCGATGCTGCTGATGACGCGGTACTTGTACAAGACCCACATTCAGGTCTAGTATTTGAAATCCGTATCTACAAAGGCTATAAAAAGTCGATGATCGAAGTTGCTGCGTCTTGGGGAACTAAAGCGTGGAAACCTGACTTCATCGCTGCATTAATTGGCTAGTAGTTAGTAAGTTTTGGTCGGCTCTCTTGAGTTTCCCTCCCTTTTACTTTTGAGGGTCGGCCATTTTTTTAAGGTGCGAACATGGCTTTAACAGTAGAAACAGGACAGCAATCAACAACTGCCAATAGTTACGTAACTGTTGTCAATTACGATTCTTACCTGAACGCAAGATACCCAGCACGTACAGATATAAGTGATGCTCAGGCAGAGGCTTACATTTTACGGGCTATGGATTATTTTGAAGAATTACCTTTCGTTGGCGTAAAAGCCAGTGATGTACAATCTTTACAGTGGCCTAGAAGTAACATTGTTATTGATGGCTACGGAAAGAGTGTAGATGAGATACCTAAAGAGGTATTAAATGCCATTTACGAATTGGCATACGGTTTTGAGCAAGGGTTCGGTATAAATGACCCCATCTCCAGAGAGACTGTAAAAGAGAAGATAGGTGAGATAGAGGTAGAGTATAAATCCTCAAGCGCAGATCGTACTTTGCTACCAGCGGCCTCTCAGGCGCTTAGAAAGCTAATTAGAAACCCGATGAGGGTTGTGAGGGCATAATGGCCTTTGATTATACGCCACTGGCGTTGACGGCTACAAAATTGTTAACAGATTTCGGTCAATCTGTGACCTTTACTAGAAATGGTAATGTCACCTATGACCCGACACAAGGCGTTAGCTCTAGCAGTCAGACAACATATAGTGCAAACGTAGTTTTATTTGCTCAGATAAAGAATGAGGAAGTTGATAACTCTTTAGCCTTTAAAGACTTCCCTGCCGTTGCGTACTCCGCAACACCGCCTAAGATTGGTGATACGGCTACTATAAATTCTGAAAGTTATAGAGTTATTGAGATTACACCAATACAACCAGCTCAAACGGTGATTTATTATGAGCTTCGACTCAGAAGTTAAGGCTTATACAAAGATTGCGCTCAAAGACGCTCACAAGGTTGTGAAGCAAGTTGTAAATGAGGTGATGGTGTTTACGGTTGATAGAACTTCCGTAGATACAGGTAAGTTAAAAAATAGTTGGTATGCAAGTTTTGGCTCACCAATTACTGCTGAAAACGGCAGAAGTGAAGATGCTGCTGGTGGTGATAGTTTGAACAGCGCATACGATGTAACGAGTAAGATTAAAGAGTCTACGATGGGTCAGCCTATTTTCTTTACTAACTCATTGCACTACGCTGAAAAAATAGAACTAGGTGGGTATTCAAGAGCACCTGCTGGAATGATGCGGATTAGTATGAAGCAAGCTGTAAGGAAATTTGAATGAGTGTCGATTACAACTTAATAACCGAGTCTTCTACTGGCGACATTTACAATATTGACGCAGGTTCGATTACAGATGGTGTAGCAGCCGATCTTAGTAAGCCGTTTAGAAATATACGTATAGGCTTTGAATCTCTGTTTAATACAATGTGTACAAATTTAAGTATTACACATAAAATATATGAAAATACAGACTTCGATTTATCTGAAGTTTTAAAGACTAACTTAAATGCTGAATGGGTTGTAGGTACGTTGCTACCAGCCGATACAACTACGGCTAGTCTTGGTACATCTGGAACAGAGCGGCACGATGGATTTTTCCAGATTGATTACTACAGCAAAACTGGTGTTGGCGGATTTACTGATCGAGTAGACAGTATCGCTAACTATTTTACCAGAGGCATGAAAATAACTTCTAACGGCACGGTCGTTAGGATTTTGAACGTATCACTTGGCGTTGGGCGCAGAGATGGTGCATTTTTTGTTAGAAATATAGATGTATCTTATTATGCGGTAACGCCCGCAAGGAATTAATTATGACAATTGCAAGTGGAACTAACGTAGTAGTTGGTTTTGAATTAGAATCAACTTATGGCACTGCCGCTACAGGTAATGACTACGAGATCATCCCTTTTAAGTCTGCTAGTTTAAGTTTGGCTAAAACTAGCCACGAATCCGCCGTAATTACAGGCAACCGTGAACTGCAAGACGTTATCATGGGTTCTCACTCAGTTACAGGTGAAATCTCTTTTGATCTAGCTCACCAGCCAGCATACACTACAATGCTGCAAGCTGTTTTAGGCTCTACTGCTGACGGTAGTGCAACAGCTTTTGGTATAGATAAACTACGCCAATCATTTACTATCGCACAAGATTTTGGTGCAGATATTGGTACTGGTAACGACTGTCATGTATATACTGGTTGTGAGTTTAACAACTTTTCAATGAGTATTCCTGCTGACGGGCTTATTGAGTGCTCTGTAGGTATTATTGGTCGGACAATGGTTGCTCAGGCTTCTGCTTTAGATGCAAACGGCCCAGATGACGATGGCTCACACTACGTTGAAGCTAACGACCCTTTCCATTCCTCTAACGCTACAATTACTTCTTCTGACCTAGATGCAATTTTAACAGACCTTTCTTTATCTGTTGAAAACGGCATTGAGACGACTAACAAAGTAGGTGACGTTAAGCCGATTCAAGGTGGCATTGGTAAGTGTCGTGTAAGTGGTTCTGTAACTGCTCACTTCACAAGCGCTTCTTTGCTAGACAAATTTATCAGCAACACTTCAAGCACTTTAACTATTAGCTTTGGCTCTAATACAACTGGTATTAGCTTTACAATGGCTAAAATCATCTATACTACTGGTTCGGTTGAAGTTGGTGGTGAAGGTCTTTTATCTGTAGCTATGGACTTTGTAGCAGTAGCCGCTAACGCAGCAACATCTGCACTGGTAATTGATACAGCGTTATAATCTTAAACAGCCTCACTGGGTGGGGCTTTACTTAACCAAAAGGGTGATTTATGAAAATTAGTGAACTATATACAACTGAGTTACACGAAGCTGGTTCTGAGATTGAAATTTTTGATGATCAAGGTAATAAAACAGGACTTTTTATTACGGTCATGGGTGTAGACTCTTCTGTATTTCGAGCGCAAGCAAAGAAGCAGCAGAAAGCGTACATTGATGCTTTAAGGTCTAATAAAGATTTTGATGACGAGGTAATGACTGTAGATAGTTTAGTTGCGTCTACTATAAGCTGGCGTGGAACTGACGAGAAGTTTACTAAAAATCTATGTAAGCAGCTTTATACTAAAGCGCCATACATTAGAGATCAGATTGACACCTTTATGGCAGATAGAGCAAATTTTACGAGCGCCAAGCCGAAAAAATAATCGCGTTTGGCAAATGGGTTTTTTTTGCTAACGGTAGAATTAAGGGTAGCAAATCCACAAGGTTAGAGCAGTGGAGAGCTATTGAGAGAATATCTGGTCGTGCTCCTAGAGAGTTGCACGATCAGCCTCACCTTGATGATTATTTAGTTGGTACGTGGAATGCTTATTGTTCAATTTCTAAGGGTGTGGAGAGTATAAGCCTACAAGATATATTGGCTTATACTAAATTGTATGACGAACACCTAGATAGATGGCAAATAGATGCTATCTTAGGCTTAGATCAGGAAAGGCTTAAACAATGGCAGACACAATCGCAAGACTGATATTTGAGGCAGACACTGGACAGCTTAAAACAGCTAATACTGAGTTAAAAAAACTTGCAAAAGAGTCTGGCAAGACCGCCAAATCTATTAGTGATGGGTCTAAGGCACAAAAAGCAAGCACTACTGCGACAAACGCTAATACCGAAGCAACAAAAAAAGCTAACGCAGTAAGAAAGGGGGAGATAAAGGCTTATGCCCTACAGCTTTCTGCTGTAAAAAAAGCCCATATAAATGCACACCGAGAAGAATTAAAAAGAATAAGTTTAGCAGATAAAATAAAGCATCAAAAAGCTGCGACTGCAAGACTAACCAAAGAAAAAATAAAAGAAAAAGAAGCAGCAAAAAAACTAATAGCTGTACAAAAAGCTGAAATAAATGCTTACAAAGAGGCTGCACGAAGAAAAATATCAGCCGCAAAAGCATCAGATAGGCTTGCAAAGAAACAAGCACAGTTAACTGAAAAATTAAATAAAACCTCTACAGCCGCTGGCAAAGTAAAGACAAAGACAGATGATATGGTTATGGGGCTTAAGAAAGCCTCTAATTCTGCTGCCGTATTAACTGGCCCACTTGGTGGTGTATCTGGTCGATTATCTTTCTTGGCTACGGGTCTTTCTAGGTTTGGCGCATCGGGTCTTGCTGCTGGCGTTGGGTTCGCTGCCATAGGTACTGCCGCTGGTGTTGCTTTAGGGGCTTTCAAAAAATACGAAGAGCAAATGTTTAGGCTAGAAGCTGTAGTAAAAGCTACAGGTGGCGCGGCAGGTTTTTCTGCGTCTCAATTAAATGATATGGCGGTTCAGTCTGCTAGAGATACAATGGCTAGTGCGGAAGATATTAGAAACGCGCAAGGCATTATGCTGACCTTTAAAGCGGTACAAGGAGATGTATTTAAAAGGTCTATAGCTCTTACTTCTGATGTTGGTGCAGTTATGGGTACTACAGCAGCCAGCGGAGCTAAGTCTCTAGGTAAAGCATTAGAAGACCCAATAAATAATTTATCTGCACTAACAAGAAATGGTATCAGCTTCACTGAGGCTGAAAAGGACAAGATAAAAGCCTTGGCTGAGTCTGGCAAGTTAAGTGTAGCGCAAGGATTAATTCTTGACAAAATTAATGAGCAAGTTGGCGGCGCTTCTGGTGGCGGCGGTCTTTCTGCTGCAACAGACCTACTTAAAGATAACTTTATACAGCTTGGACTTGGGTTTGCTAAAACTTCAGGTTTGGCATCATTGGCCTCAGACACGATAACAGGCTTGGCGAAGGTTATTGGGTCTTTAGCTGACGCACTAACTGACACAACAGAAGAGCGTTTAGTTAAGATTGATAGGGAGATCGCTGCTCAGAAGACTCTAGCAGAAAATGAGACAATGTACGCGAATGTAAGACTGCAAGCGCAGATGAGGCTCAAAAAACTAGAGGAAGAAAGGTCTGCTATAGCACCACCAGAAAAGAAAAAATCAACTACTGGAAACTTTGTAGACGACTTTGAAGATTCCAACTTTGAAGAAGATGATGAAAGAGAAGACCCTTTAGAAAAACTGCGACAGAAAATTGCTAAAGAAAAAGACCTTAAAGATAAAGCTGCCGCAGATGATCAGGCAAGAAAAGACGAGGCTCTAGCAAAAAATCAAGAAGCTGCTGAGTTAGAAATTGCTCAAGCTGCTATTTTTCAACTACAGCATCAAGAAAAGCTTACAGAAGCGGCTTTGTTTGAAAAAGAACTAAAAGATAAACTAGCCGAGCAAGATGTGGAAAGAATGTTAGCTGCTGGTGAGATTGAAGCTAGTACAGCAGCAACATTATTAGAGGCTAAACTTGAAAGGATTAAGTCTGAGTATGACCAAGAGTTAGAAGTTATAGCTGAAAAAGAAGCTGAAAGAGCAGAAGCGATAAAAGAAATACAAAATGAAGAGGCAAGTGAACTTCTAGCTATTGAAAATCATAAAAACAAATCGCTAATGTCTGTAAAAATGAGCGGAGCTAAGGCTATAGCTGGATTGGCTAAGAAACTATTAGGCGATTCAAAAGCGGCCGCGGTGGCAGGTGTTGCTATAGATGCTGCAATGGCTGCTGGCGAAATCACGGCACAAGGCGCTAGAACAGCTCAATCTATAATTGCAGGTCACGCTTTACAGGCATCTATGGTTCCTGACCCAACAGGAGCAACACAGACAGCTATTTATGCTAAAGGTAAAACTATGGCAGCCGCAAGTTTAGCCGCATCTGCAACTTTAGCGTCAACAACGGCGGCCA
>TARA_R110000803_G_scaffold48532_6_pt1 | contig 10404 bp, 20 predicted proteins | sample TARA_R110000803 | Tara Oceans TARA_R110000803 (sample SAMEA4397772) | marine metagenome | biome: Polar Biome; feature: [SRF] surface water layer (ENVO:00010504); material: water (ENVO:00002006), including particulate matter (ENVO:01000060) such as... | depth 5 m | reverse complement strand
CTCTCTCCATCTGTGTAAGAATCACTACCACGATAAACTACTGGAATATCTTTGTTAGTAAGGATCTTAACGAAGTTTGCAATTGCATTCTGATAACCTTTAAGCTTGATAGCTTTAAGCATAGTACCACCTAACCCACTATCTTCTTCTTTGTAGCTTACATGATCTGACCAGAAATCTACATAGTTTTTAGGTTTGAAGGTCTTAATCGCCTTTCCTTGTTTTACTGATATAATAGCCATAATTTTGTGTTTTAAATGTGAATAAATCCTAAACCCCTCTCTCAATCTTACATAGTAAATAACACCCTTTTTTTCCGATTTAGCAACGATTTCTAAGAAAAAAAAATATAGTTATGAACCGAGTTATGAACCGTTTAGTCCTTTAGTTTCTTAGCTAGCTTTCTTAAGATTTTGTCATCGCTAAATGCTCGGTTACTTCTAGCTATCATGTTGCTAAACCATATGCTGTACTTAGCTGCATCCCATGCGTCTAATACTGTATGTGTGGGAGGAATTAGTAACTCCTCATTGATCACACTAATACCTTCTCCATCCAGCACCTTGAACGATCCATCATTCATCATTGCTGTATGCGCTCCTGGGTATCTCTTACTAATATATCTCTTCACTCTTTTGAAGTCCTGCTTCTGCTTATATAATACTGCTTCTTGATTCATGTCTGTCTGTGTTTAGTGATTATTAAATTGATTAGTAAGGTCCTTCTTCCGCTTCTACTTCCGTTGTGAACAACGCTTCACCACTACCATCATCAACAAACTTCTGAACGATCTGCTTAACAAATGTTCTCTCTGACTGTAACCCTCCTTCCGCAGAGTACAAAGGATAGATTCCTACTTGTGCTACCTCTGGAAGAGTAAAGCCATCAACCATTAAACCTCCCATCTCTATGACAGATCTAGTAGAGATCATTGTGGAGATCTGAGACATGTCAGAGTCTAGCTCCTTACGTGTCAGACTCGCAATCTCTGCGAGGTTCTTAGCACTCGTTGGCTCAATGCCTGGGTAGATCTTTTGAAGCAAACTACACTCTTGATCTACATTCAAGAAAGGAATCTCTGCAATTGTGAATCTATCTAACAATGCTCTATCCATTACTCTTACTGCAGTATACTCAGCTCCTAAGTTGGCAGTACCAATGAATGATACTCCTTCCGCTACCTTTACTTCGGGAGCTCCAACAGCCTCATCTAATCGTAAGTATCTCTGTCCTGGATCCAATACAGTCATCAAGATGTTCCATGCTTCTGGATGCGCTCTTGATACCTCATCGAGGAGGATAACTGTATTAGGAGTCTTGATCGCTTTAACAAAAGCAGACTCATTAAAGTAAGTCCCAGCCTCTTTAGAGAAGTGAGTGTTACCAATTAATGTCCCTCGAGGATCTTGAGTAGCTCCCAAGTTAACGTAGAACAACTCTCGTCCTAACGCCTTGGCAACACTAATAGCAGTCTGTGACTTACCAGTCCCGGTAGGACCAGTCAATAGCATGTTAGCTCCTCTATATACATTACGACAGATAAACTTCCAAGTCAAATCCTCCATGAACAAAGTGTCAGGCCTTTTCTCAACACAAGTGGAAAGGAAGCTCATAATCTCATTGGCTGGAGCTTTCTTCTCATCCTTACTGACATTCAACTCACTATCACTAGATACCTGAGTCCATTTACTTTTCTCATCAGCCTTGTAAAGATAGTTACCATTCTGCATGGCACCCTTAAGGGTAGCATACGCAATAGATCTAGTGATATCATCACCAGTCACTGAGTCAAATGCTCTTACTGTGTCCTTCCCTCCCTTACCTGGAGCCATCTTTACTACTGCTAAAATTTGTGTACTTTTCATAATATATGTGTTTTAATAATTAATAATTCCCTCACCTCATTACCCTATAAAGACCACCCTTTTTATTGACTTATGCAACAGTTGGGGTGGAAAAGTTATGAACAATTATAACTCAATAAGCTGAACATTGTTAGCTAAAAACTCTCTCTCCCATTGCTGGGGATGCATAGTAATAGCAGCTCTTTCCTTTTCGGGGAGAGCTAAATAATTCTTCCTACCGCTAAAGAACATCATGAACAACTCAAGGTTCCAATACTTATCTAAGGTCTCAATACGCTTACCAAAGATACCAGTACCATAAGTAACTGCCATAGCTAAGCTGTTCTTTCTATCACCAGAATCAATAACACTAACCGGGAAGTGACCCAGCCCCATATCATTAAGTCCTTGCTTAACTAAATCTACTTGCTCTAAAATTTTAACACTATTCATAATTTTTGGTTTTAACAATTAATAATTCCCCCCCTCTCTTACCCTATAAATAACACCCTTTATTTCCAGATAGGCAACAGTTAACCAATAAAAGATTACACAAGTTATGAACCGACTAATGGGCATAAAGTGTCTATCTCCCGGGGGGGGAGAGGGACGTAACTAGTTGATACTCAGTAGTATAGGGGGGGAGACACTTGGGAGGGAGGGGCGGGATGTGTATAAGTTCTATTAGAAAAATTTGCGTTTCGCTAAAAGAATGTGTATTATACTCTATTTCCCTCCCCCACAACAAATCACCGTTCCAGCGTATAGGTGTTAATCATATACCTAGTTAACCGACGTGCATTCTATATGTTGGTGTATATCATATACAAGTTGCCTATAGTATTATGGTACATATCTTGTGTGGCCTTCCCTTAAGCTAAGGCGTGTGTATAGCGCTATATACTTGTAGTCTGAGTGTACTTATCGCTCTTACTATACTGTATATACTATATAGATTACTTGTTGTTCCTTTATTGGGGCTGGGTATATTACTAGTACCCTCTAGTGTAGTATTAGTTCCTTCGGTTGATTTGGATAAAGTGCCTTTATGTTTATTAAGGCTTCCTTCGGTTGATTTAATCCCACCATCCTCCGATGTTATGTGAGATGAATTCCCAAACTAATTTCTCAGCTCTCTTTTGTTTTTCTTGTGACTCCTTAAACAACTTATTGAATACCTTCTCTACATCAACTGAATCATCTCTGAACTCCCACGCATGTCTTAGGTATGATGAACCTTCACCATCACCAGTATCCTCAAACCATGTATCTAAAATAGAAGTTCCATATAACTCTTTCATCTTAGTTTGATACTCACATCCGTAGTCTTCATCATAAACTTTATTAAGAAATTTGATTGCTGTACGGATTCGCTTAGCTCTTACATTAGCATTAACAGTCATCGCTCTATCAGATTCCATAAAATCTGCAGTTCGTTCTAATTGGTATTTGAATAGCGCTACTGCATGAGCATAATCAAAATCATAACCTTTCCAAATGATAGGTAGGAAATCCCATACACGTTTTAACCGTCTATAGAACCATGTAATGTTATTGTAAATCTTCATATCTGTTTGTACAATTATTATAGCTCCATTTTAGTTTGATTTGGATCACTTTGTTGTGAATCCATACTTAAGTCCATCACTACGTCTTGTGCTAACTCAAGCATTGCGTGTAGCATTGCTCTTCTATGTATTGGCCCTTCCTTGCTAGACACCACGTGTGTTAATCTTTTTGTTTCTTGTACTGGCTTATTGGCTACCTGCTCTTGTAGACCTTTATCACTCACGTGACTTTTTGTTTCTATCAATACCACATCATTAACGATTGATATCTGTGTCACTTGTTGTTGCATAATTATTGTTGCTTTATATTAAAATCACGTATTACTACTTGCTTTAGTGTTTCTTTAAGTGTGTCCCATTGCTTGGGTGTTAGTGCGTAGTCGTGTGATGCTGTAACGAATCCATTGATCCATATCACAAAATCTCTTTCATTCATCTTTGTTTTGGTTTAATTCTATTTCATCCTAATCCATTTCCTATTTGAGTTTAATGTGAACCCACCGATTAACTTTTCGTTAAATTTACCCCAGTCTTTTGGTGATAATAATGATAACGTATTAACACCATCAAAATCATATAGGTAATATGAGTGACCCACTATCGGTTCAAAAGACATTTTAGATTCCCACACCAACATAGAGTCAGAATATTCAGCTTGTAACTTCTGTACCAACTCTAGTATTTCTTCTTTCTCCCTATTAAATACATCAACCATTTTCTTTGCAGAATCAGTCTTAACCAAACCAACGTTTGGTAAGTCAAACTTAGGGGCACTCAGGGTGGTTGGGTAATTCTTTACGTTCGCATCGTAACCATTATCCTTACTCCAAACAACATTGTCTGGGGGGGTTTCTTTACTCATCTTCTTTATTTAATAGCTCCATAAAATTTGTACTATCTGGCAGTACATCAATACTCGCACCAACACTACTAGCTTTATCAATTAGATTATCTAATACTGATCGACTGTATGACGTCATTACACCATAAACTCTGCGATGACACTTATAGCAACTGCCGCTGTATCCCATAAAGTAATAGTAATCATCATCACGATGTACTGAGGCGATACCGCTGTTTATCTTCCATCTATCTCCATCTACATATCCACCTCCCCAACTACCAAATACTTTGTATAAGGTTTCACTTGCTATAGTGTTGATCTCTACTACTACCCACTTATCCGGTTGTTGTGTAATGTTTCTATTATCCATCGCGTGTTTATTGTTTTAGGTTGTTAGCATGGTTGCTCTTGGTTTGGTCATTAGTAATATCGTCAAACGCTAAGCTGTATAGCTCACCTAACATAGTGTGTTTGTGTTTGCTTTCCTTCTTCAATTGTGAGACACGATCGAACATTTGCTTAGTTATCCCCAACCTTATGGCTGAGTACATGATATCTTCTATTTGTGACATAGTGTAATATAGTAACTTTTTATCGTTTTTCCTACTGATTTATTGAAAATAAATTTGTCGCCGTAGGGGTGTGTTGTTGTTTGGAGTATTGTTTCGGCTCTACTTATTATTTGGTTTCTCCACTTTTTTATGTTTGTTTTTACGTGTATATTTTTTTTTGTTCTTATACACGTTTGGCCTAGTTGCATCCCATACCTCTTGTTGGGTTACTTCTATCTTTTTCACTCTTCTGTTGTATTAATTATTCCCCCTATAATGTTAAGATCAGCCAAATGTGAAATTTCATTTGCATTGTATTTGTGTGGTTTTGTTTTAATTAAATATCCCTCATCAACACGTTCGAACCCATCTACTATATCGTTTATTTCACCACCTATAGCATGACATAACATTTGACCTATATGGATAAAAGGGCCTCCGGATGGATCAATATGTGAATCACTAGATTTGATCCACTCAAATTTTCCTTCCATTAGTACGTTACCATCCTCAAGTTTAGTAAATGTATAAATATCTCCGTATCGGTTTGTATGTTCGTGTTTCATAATTGTTAAAAGTGTTTTTGTGAGCTGTACTTGATTGCTAATAATACTCTAGCTAGTCTGAAGTCTTTCACTCTGTTTAATGTTAGCCCGTACTCATCTGCTACTGCCTTAAGGTGTGGGTATACTTCACTCATTGTCATGCTTCCTATATTCATATTTATTTATTTATATTAAAGAGCTCTCTTCCTAGCCACTGTATAACATCACAGCTAGGATTCCACTCTAATTCGTTTGTAATTCTGCTTATATCTGACAAGCTTTGTTTTGGTTCATCCCTTCTAGCAATGAATTGTATTTCTCCACCCAAACAAACTGCCAAATCATATATCCTATAATTCTTTCCAGATCCGATGTTGTAGACTGGTGAGAGTAATGGCCACCCACAACTTAATACAGCAACTACTGCATCACAAACATCTCCAACATATACAAAGTCTCTTGTTTGTTGTCCATCCCCGGTTATTGTAATTGGCATAGACTTACTGTACTGCTCTAGGAATATAGGTACCGCACTAGCATAACCTCCAGTTGTTGTCTGTCCTTCCCCAAATACATTAAAGAATCTTAACGATACACAGTCAAGCTTAAAGGAATTGTAATTAGATAAAAGCTCCTCCATCTCTAGTTTGTAGTGAGCGTAAGGTGACATTGGATCTAGAGTGGTGTTCTCTGATATAGGCATTTCATTTGCATTACCATAAACTGCAGCAGTACTAGCAGCAACAATTCGCTTAGCTCCACTACTCTTAGCCCAATCAAAACACCTCCTACTACCCTCTAAGATTCCATTTCTATACTTTTCTGGATCTTTTAAACTCTCTGATACCGAGATCGGTGCAGCTAAATGCACCATTGCATCTATTTCTAGTGTTGGGAATTTAGAGTGTACAATATCGCAATCATGTATAGTTAGATTAGATTTACCTTTCTCACCTTGTACTAAAAGTCTATCCAGGCATCCGGTAGAGAAGTTGTCTAGTACATGTACCTCATGGTGCGCCTCCAGTAAGTGACTAACTAGATGATGTCCTATAAAACCAGCTCCTCCAGTTACTACTACTCTCATAAATTATACTGATGCTTTGATGAGAAAGAAGAGTGTAGTCACCATACCGATAAGCACTATCGTGTCTTGCACCCTTTCGTTAGTAACGAACCTAGATATTCTTACCTTCAGTGTTCTGTTGTGTTTATTCAATCTCTTTTTCATAATCATCTTCGTTTAGTGGTGTATCGTACCAATTAGGGTTAGGCAATCCAGAATAGTGATCCCACAGCTCTCTCTCTACCAAATCTGTCGCATCGTAGTCATTTGTTGTTGAATTAACTACTTCGACTAAGTCTTTTGCCATCCTCCTTATGCTCGCTCGTTCTTTGCTTGGATCCTCTATATTCATTTTTCTTCTTTATAAACTTGTTAAGTGTTACTATCTTCTTTATTCTTTTTTTCCATCATGTCCAGAAAAGCTATCCATTCTGAAGCTTGATCCATATCATCAGACATCTTTGCAAGTAGTAGAATTGCTGGAATATCTGTCCATAGTATGACTGCTGGAATTCTGTCAATTAAAACCAAATAGTTTAACCATAGTATTACACCTATTACCAGAATAACACATATCCCGAGTATAAATCTTTTTATAATGTATTTCCTTTTCATTCAGCTAGCTCTGCTTCTGGTATAGTCTCACAGAATATGAAATGGGTTTGGTTTTGTAATACATGATCACACCCTAAGTGGTCTCTCCACATTTGAACAAGCTCCATGTTGAGCGAATTCTTTATATTAAAGTTGTGTCGAGGTATCGTTCGATGCACCTTGTATGGTGTGTTGTTGTGATAATATATTTGCTTCATTATTTCTTTTTATATATCCCAATAATAAAACCAACTATAAACGCAATAGCATGGATAGGCCAGCCTAGTGATATTACCAATCTTTGTTTATTCGTGTACCACTCTTCCTCTGGCAGATATTTACGTATCATCCAATCAGCAAAAGCTAGTACTAGTAATCCTATAAAGAGGTATGTGGTAATGTAAATCATATAATTATTTCTTATACATCTCTGGTCTCTATTGAGTCTTGTTCTTGTAAGCTAATTTCAATGTATCTATTTTGGATCAACTTCATGAATTGCTTATACATTGGCTTCAACTCGCTATTAACATATATTACATCTTCACACTCTTTAGATGCATACTGTTCCCACTGATCCCATAACAGTTTGCACCAATTCTGTGCTACCGTTAGTTGATCAAAGGTTTCACAGCTAGCTATGATATGTAACGTCTTTACACGTGTCTCTTTAACGTATCTGTGCATGGGTGTGTAGGTTGTGTTAATCATTTTGTTCGTGATAAAATTAATCTTATAACATATAACATAAATCCTAGTCCTGCAAGACCTAGCACTATCCATAAAGGATTATTGCTATTAGTTGCTAGCATTGATACTGCTGTTGAATACATTAAAACTAGCACTACCCAAACTTCCATAGGGATTTTCTCAGTCTTATGCTTAATCACCTCAACTCTCCTACCCTTAGCAACTCTCGAAAGAGCATGCTGTAAATCTTTACCATAGGCTGGTATGACCTCTTCACTATTATCTTCGTTTAGTAGTGTTATCTCGTACTTCATCCAATCTGTGAATGATTCACTTTCTTTTCTGTAATCTACTTTTATTACTTTTGCTTTCATAACTTACTTATTCTTTTTATACTCCTTAAACTGTGTAGCTGGGTTTAAAACCTATAACTGGAGAGTGTCCAGTTACTTCCTGCTTTCTCTTGTCGATCAACGTACGAGTTAACATTAAACTTTCAACATCTTTCTCAGTACTCACCCACTCCATAAATAAACGTGTCAACAACTTTGCTTTTGCTTTTTTAAACATATCTCTTTGTTTTTTGATTACATCTAAATATACGCATAATATATCGTTATTGCAACAATTTAGTTAGTTAAATTTGGATTAACCCTGGACGTTTGTCCTCAGATTTTATTGCTCTTAACCATGCACGTGTGCACGGTATATCGTTCTCTCTCCACCAATCATCATAGAATCTAGTATCTAGGGCAAGTGCTTGAAATTTAATTGTATCGTTGTATATAAACTTTGCCTGAGTATGTCTAGTGTAGTAGAAGAAGCTGTTCTGATTCCAGTAACTTACGTGTGTTGGATCCATAAACGCACCTCTACCATCAGTCGAAGGAACCTCGATGAATGCCCACGCTTTGTCTGCTAGCACTCTATGCAACTCCTTCATCGAATGGTGCTTATCTGGTAAGTGTTCAAATAGGTGTGAAGCGTTTACTACCCCAACAGAGTTATCCTCAAATGGCCACTTCTTATTCAAATCAGCATAGACCTCATAATCTCCTGCAATATCTACTACCTTATAACCTCTCTTATCTGTTCCTGGAATACCTCCTCCTAAATCTAATTTCAAAAGACCCTTTAAGTCAGCATCCCTCTCAGCCAATCTTTGTTGCCACTCATCGCGTAGCTGATAAGTGCCAGTTTGTATTGCTTCATTTCTCTCTAACCATGTATTATCACCGTGCACTCTATAACCATACAAGCATTTTGGAATGTGATGAAATTTAGTAATCATATAAGTTCTCATCATTAAATCTTGATCATCTAAGATAGATCGGTTAACATCGTGACCACCAACCTCTTCGTATACAGACCTTTTCCAAGTCCTAACATGATCAGGTGCAAAATATATCAACGAAACAGATCCAGCATCAGCCTCAAAACCGTTCATAGTCTTATAAGGCTTACCTTCGTATTCTATTTCGTCATAAGTCCAACCATTATCTGAGCGATAAGGTATAAAGTCATCTTTCATGTGAGCGTTGTCGCTCCACACAAACCCTGCATCAGGATTTTCTGTATAGGCTTTAGCAACCTCCTCTAAGCAAGTAGGAAATAGTACATCATCGTGATCCGCTTCTAACAACACATCTCCAGTACCTAAATGAAAGGCTTTGTTTTTAATATAACCCACATTACTACTAAGCTCGTTAGGTATATCGTTATACACCACAACTCTCTCGTCTGATCTGATCTCCTGCGATAATGCATCTCGTCTAACTGATCCATTAAGGTACACGATCCACTCCCAATTGCTATATGTTTGCTTGCATATACTATCGTACAGTTCGTTAAGGTATGTGGGTCTATGTGTAGGTGTTATAATACTTATTTTCATCTTATCTTATTTGGCGTTAAAGAAAAACATATGAAACAATCTTCCAGTTTCTTTTGAATTTCCAAAATACTTAGATGCAGCATGTATCTGCTTAGCATCCCACATAGCAAACCTATTGTATTTGTTTCCTATTCTGTCTACCTCTTCCCACTTTGTGCCATCAAGAAAATCATCATGCTCAGCTCCTATAAATCGTTCCTCCAGACTCTTTCGTAATACGTTTGATGTTACCCCATTCTTACCAACCTCTAATGCTCGATCTAACCACTTCTCTTTTTTGTGTCTGAGGAATGAGGTTCCAGTCTCTGGTGGTGCGTCTGGTGTCAAGAACACTACAGCTGCATGTGTTTGACCATCGTAGTGATACACTAGTGGATCAGCAGGTGTGCAATATTGGAACACCATGTTGTGCGCTTGGTTGTCCCAATCTGTAATACTCAACCCTAACAATTTCTCGATCTTCTCCTTAGTACCATCAACACAGTACTTGAATGATGTTCTTTTTCCTTTATGGTATTCACTGTGCTCAAAATCCTGCTGTAAGGCTAATTCTCTAACAGCATCTGGGTTACTATAGAAGTTGTCTATAACTGTTAAAGCTGGTGGGATATCATTAACTGCTAGTTCAGGTTCAAGTTTAATGGACTCAACTGGCTTATACATCTTATCCTCTTTGGTGTTGCATTCTAATATAATTTGATCACCTATCTCGAGGTTAGTTGTGTCTGTGCAGGTTATCTTAAAACCTATATTCCAACCTCTGGAAAGCTCATAAGGTTCATAGAAGTCCATCACATCAATCCTTTCC
>TARA_R110000803_G_scaffold16006_3_pt1 | contig 10422 bp, 11 predicted proteins | sample TARA_R110000803 | Tara Oceans TARA_R110000803 (sample SAMEA4397772) | marine metagenome | biome: Polar Biome; feature: [SRF] surface water layer (ENVO:00010504); material: water (ENVO:00002006), including particulate matter (ENVO:01000060) such as... | depth 5 m | reverse complement strand
CCCCCCCTGTAGCAGCGATTGCTGATTCCCTAGCATTCAGTCCATGATCAAAGCCCACCAATCTACCTACCAAACCCATCCTAATCACCCTATAAAACCAACCTACATATGGACGTAAATTGCTGTGATTTTTGCCAGAAGATTTTTGGACTTACGTTCTCCCGCGCCTCTGCTTAACTACCTACGTTTAGTTACGTTTGGATACGTTAGGTGATAAGCGATAATCCGCATTACCAAAAAGTTTTGTGCATGACCAAAAAGTTTTGTGTATTCATCTATAACTTGTTGTTTTTTATACAGTAAACAGGGACGCCATTACCAAGTAGTTTTGTGTATGAACCTAATCGGTACAGTTTCTGAACGGTATCATAGGAATCGGTTGTCAAGTAACTGAATTAGTTGAAGTTTTTTTAAATAAGCACTTGACGGAGTGCGCACGAATCTATAATAAAGGGTGTAGATTCAGATTGTAGTGACTGAGTCTCTGCTTGATGGGTGACCACAAATTTCGTGGGTGGTTACACTGTCGCAGTGCTGCAAAATAGCTAAAGCGATTCCTCCTAGGTCGTGTTAGTCATCCTCACCGGATTCCTAGACCGGTGAGGATCCCCCCCAAATTTAAAAGTAAATCTTTATGGCTGACTCATATTCAGTTCAAAGTCGTGAAGGCGCTACTAAAAGAGAAGTGCCTTTAACCCCTGAAGAAAAACAGGCTTGGTCTGCGAAAATCGCAAAGCAAAAAGAAGAAGACGCCATCATCGCTGAACACAAGGCGAAAGAAGATAGGCGCAAAGAAAAATTCAAACGTTGGTGCAGTCGCAACGGACTTAAAAGTCAGCAGCAGCGTCACGGTGGCCAGATCCTAGAAGAGACAGGGACATTGCTTACCGTTCGACAAGAACATTTCCTAATGTCTTATATGGTTGATTTCAATCTTGCTCGAGCAATGGAAGCCGCGCAGATCATTCAGAAAAAGGTCGCCGTTAAGATATTAAACAAACATCACTCAAGGTTATTTATGCAAGAGCGGATGACTGAGCTTAAAGAGAAGTCACTGGTTGACGAAGAAAAGGTTGTCCGAGGTCTCATCAAAGAGGCAGAGGACATGGAGTTCGGTTCGCCCGGATCTAGGGTTACTGCTTGGACTCAGTTGGGTCGTCACTTAGCCATGTTCACTGACAAGAAGACTGTTGACTCAAAGATTGCTATTGAATCTGTTATCGCTGATCTACCTGCATTGGAAGATGATGCCATTGAGGGTGATTACATTGAATCATTCAATGTCGTTAGCATTGATGACATTGATCGTATATGACCCCTGCTGAAAAACAAAAGCTTCAGGCGTTAAAAACTAACTTCCCTTATTTTGCAAAGTCATGCCTCAACATCAGAACAAAGAAAGGTGATGAGAAAAAATTTGTGCTTAACAAAGCGCAGCAGTATATACATGAGAAGTTAGAGAAGCAGATTCTTGAGACTGGAAAGGTCAGAGCATTAATTCTTAAAGGCCGTCAGCAAGGATGTTCCACCTACACTGAAGCTCGTTTCTACCACAAGGTTAGTCAGAACCGAGGTAAGCGTGCATTCATCTTGACCCATGAGCATGAAGCCACTGCCAACTTGTTTGACATGGTACGCCGTTATCATGATGGCAATCCTTTCGCACCATCGGTCTCAAGCTCTAATGCTAAAGAACTCATGTTCGACAAGATAGACTCTGGTTATAAAGTAGGTACTGCAGGTAACAAAGCAGTAGGTCGATCTCAAACCCTACAATTATTTCATGGATCAGAAGTTGGTTTCTGGCCCAACGGTGAAGAGCATCTAGCTGGTGTATTGCAAGCCGTTCCATCTGAGGATGGTACTGAAGTTATTCTTGAATCAACTGCCAATGGTGTTGGTGGTGTGTTCTATGAAATGGTTCAGGCAGCACAGCGAGGCGAAGGGACATACCAATTAATATTTGTACCTTGGTACTGGCAACCTGAATACGTCATGTTATGTCCTGTAGATTTCGTTAAGACGAAACAAGAAGAGCAGATGGCAGAGAGCCTTGGCTTAACAAACGATCAGCTTTATTGGCGGCGCAATAAAATCATGGAGCTTCGCTCTGATGACTTGTTCCGGCAAGAGTATCCCATTTCAGCAAACGAAGCGTTTATCTCCTCGGGTCGTAGTGTGTTTGTCTCTTCATGGCTTATGGCCGCAAGAGATGAGTGTTACTCCCCAATGATGAGAGCTGACCTTCAGATTGAATCGCAAACCTTAATTGAAAAAGCTGATGGCTGTTTAAGGGTTTGGGATCTACCTCAATCAAGTTCTCGTTACGTTATAGGCGTTGACGTTGCAGAGGGGTTAGAGAAGGGAGACTTCTCCTGTGCAGATGTACTTGATCAAGATGGTAATCAGGTAGCTCAGTGGCATGGAAAGATTGCTCCTGATCATTTCGGTGACTTGCTTTATGCCTTGGGTATGCTTTATCGCAGAGCCTTTATGGGCGTTGAGCGAAACAACCACGGACTCACCACCCTAACTATATTAAAGAATAAAGGTTACCCCAACCTTTATATGCAAGAAGAATTAGAACGTGAGTATGACGGCAAACAATTCAAGAAAGTTGGCTGGCTTACGACATCTCGTTCCAAACCTTTAATCATCGACAACCTCGCATCCATTATCCGAGATTCTGATTCTGGCATTGTCTGCCAAGAAACGATTGATGAAATGGAAACTTACATCGTTCAAGCAAACGGTAGCACTAACTCTAGGCATGGTTATTACGATGACCGCGTTATGTCTTATGCCATCGCTTGTGAAATGTATCGGAGGATGCCAAGAAATTATGGCCACTCCGTAGTAAGTATACGACAGTTTAAGGCCGCTCAAGCGGGTGTAGGGTATTAAATGATAATTGATTACAAAGAAGGTGAAGAACCTCAAACTAATGAAGAAGAGAACAACGAAAGAGTTGCTGATTCATTAGGCGGAACGCTGCGTAATCGTTTTGAAGAATGGAGTGATGCTCGTAAAGATATTGAAGATGACTGGGTCAAAGACCTTCGTGCGTTCAATGCTCAATATGACGAAGAGACACAGTCCCGTTTGTCTTCTGATCCTAACCGTTCACAAATCTATGTTCGATTGACCCGTGAAAAAACAATGGCGGCTTACAGTCGCATTATTGATCTATTGTTTCCTAGTGGTGATATGCCTTGGAGCATAGAACCCACCAGCGTCCCTGAGATGATGGATGAGCCTTCTGTTGTAGAGCTACACCAAAGGGCTATGTCTGAAGTAGAAGCCATCATGCAGCAGTTACAGGCTGAGGGTGGTGAGCTACAGATTGATCCAATGGAGTTGGCTAAGCAGCGCGTAGAAGAAGTGATGGAAGAAGCTGCAGCAGAAGCTCGAAAAATTGCTAAAAAACGTGCTGAACTGATGACCCTCGAAATGAAGGATCAGTTAGAAGAATTGAATTATGAAGGTGTGTACAAGAAAGCCATTATGGAATCTTGCATGCTGGGCACAGGTTGCGTGAAGGGATCCACTGTAAAAGTGGAAAATAAACAGCGATGGTCAGAAACGCCTGATGGTTGGGCAATGTCCTCAGAAGAAATCGCTAAACCAAATATCGAATATGTATCAATTTTCGATGTTTATCCTGATCCTTATGCAGTTGACTTAAGCGATTTATCTGGTGTGTTTCACCGCCATGTAATGACGAAGCATCAGTTTCGTTCGCTAAAGAAAATGACTGGATTTAGTACAGAAAACATAGACGAAATCGTTTCCGATAATCCTGATGGAAACCATGTTGAAGAAACCCATGAACAATCGCGCCGACATATTGCTGGTCAGTTAATGAAGACAACCTCTAACCGCTATGAGGTTATTGAGTGGTGGGGTTTAGTCGATGGTCTTGAGCTTCAGAAAGCTGGATTGGAAATAGAAGACGAAACTGAAGAGTATGAGGCTAACGTCTGGATCTGTGGATCTAAAGTTGTTCGTGCTCGATTGAACCCACACCAAGGTGGTGAACTTCCCTATCAATTGTTTCCTTACGAGCGCACTCCTCATCAGTTATGGGGCACAGGTGTTCCTAAGATGATGCGTGATTCGCAAGACACAATTAACGCTGCGGTAAGAATATTCATTGATAACCAAGCAATTTCTTCTGGCCCTCAAGTTGAAGTCAATACCAACATGCTTCCAGCTGGAGCCGATGTTACTGACATCCACCCATGGAAGATTTGGCTGCGTGAAGGTGGAGATTCAGCCACACCCATGCTCAGGTTCTATCAGCCACAGAATGTATCGCAACATCTAACCACTGTGATCGAATTATTTAGACGGTTCGCTGATGAAGAAACATCAATGCCATCTTATAGCCACGGGCAGAATACTCCGGGCATGACTAAGACAGCGTCAGGCATATCCATGATGATGGGTGCCGCTTCTATTGCAGTTAAATCGATTATTAAGAACATTGATGACTATTTGACGCGTCCTCTAATTGTCAGTTTGTACAACTGGAACATGAGATGGAACATTAAAGAAGAAATCAAAGGTGATATGAAGATTGTTGCCCGTGGTTCTACTGCATTGTTGGCTAAAGAAGTCCAATCTCAGCGCCTTATCCAGTTTGCTCAGATGACAACCAACGAAATTGATCTTCCATTAACAGATAGACGCGTTGTGCTAGGTGAAGTAGCCAGATCTCTTGATCTAGACCCTGATAAGTTCATGCCATTACCTGATGACGAGTCGATGAAAGCTCAAGAGGCAAGGCAAACAGCAGATGATCAGATGCGAGAGGCTCATATGGAGGCTGAAATGGCTGAACAAGCGGCCACAATCGCCAAGCTTCAAGCTCAAGCCAAGAGAGAGCAGTCACAAGCTATGCTCAATATGGTTGATGCTGAGACATTGCCTGCAGAAAGAGAGGCAGAAGCTGCTCGAGACAGGGCATACGCTGCCCAAACGGTTCAATCCGTACAACAAGGCAAGACCCCAGACGGGTTTAGTCAGTAATGTATGGAATACCATACTGAAAGATACGAACCAGATCTTTGGTATCTCAGTATAGGTGGTGATCCTAAAAAGTTTTACACCTTATCCAAGGTGATTAGAGCTGAGCTGGCTGTTAAACACATTCGTAAAGGACTGCAACTCAGTCTCCCAGAAAATCGCCTAGCGTTTGCTGTCATTAAGCAAGCGGTGGCGGATTTAGCCCACATCAAACCAAACATTCAGGACAGTGCATGGGATTACCTGCAGTGTCCCGATGCCCTATTCCTTGATGCCATCGAACTTGATGCAGGCTATGTCCGACTTGTGGCTAAGCAATATGGGCTAACCAAATGAATCGAAAACAATTACAGCGATCAGAAGTTGAAGCTGTCATGTACCTCACATATAGCAACCCCGATCAATGGGGTCGCTTCAAAGAATACCTCCAACGCATGTATGACATTGCGAAGGAAGACATGGAGACGAACCCTCACGACCTTGGTGCTTATCGCACGCTACAAGGGGAATGTGCGGTGCTTCGTAAGCTGCTGCAGATCGAAGATACTGCGCAGAAACTCCTCAACACATAGCTTTATTTTTTTCTGGCTGGATAAGCGATTTCGCCCCAGCTGAATTGGAGCGGGTGAAGGAATTCCCGAAGAAGTGCCCCCCGAACAGGACAAGGCGCGGATCGGCCTGATACCCATCATTGCGGAGAGAGCAAGTGACACCAGAGCAAATAGACCGTTTAGAAGCAGAAGCAGACGAGGCTTTAAAACAGGCTACATCAACCCCCGTAACGGACAAGGTTGAAGTAACTGAGTCGGTGGAAGCGCAAGCTGAAACTGATGGTATTGAATCCCAAGTGGTTGAACCAGAAGTAACAAACGAAGCAGAACCCAAAGCAGAAGAAGCGGCAGTGGCAACTGAAGCAGAACCTGAAGAGGACAACTCAGCTAACTTTGAAACTGATGGAGTGAGTATAAAGAATGCGCAAGAGCGTATTCACAACGCGCAAGCCTCTTACGAGAATGCACGCAAGAAGATGACGCAGGCATCTATGGAAGCCTCGGAACTTCGCAAGCAGAATGAAGCACTTCAAGCTCAGCTAGAAAGCGCCAAGATGATGGCTACCATGCCAGCATCAGCTCCTAGTGTAGATGCTCCACCGAGGCCATTAGTGGCTGAAGCGGATGACCTAACATCCTTTGTGGATGAATACGGTGAAGACTTTAATCCTCTCGTAAATACTATGCGCACCCAAAAACAACTTATCGACAAGATGAGTGGGCAGCTATCCCAAATGGAGCAGTCACGGAAAACCTCAGACGCTAATAAAGCAGAAGTGGAACATCGTAAAGCCATCATTGAAGGACATGCAGATGCCTACGAAGTTGTTGATACGCCTGATTTTCAGGGATGGGTCTCACGCCAACCTAAAGAAGTTCAAGACATCCTCGATGCTGGCAGCCCTGAATCGGTTATTTGGATGCTCTCCTCGTACAAAGAGGCTGTAGGTGCTAGTCCCGTGAACGCTAAAGCGGACAAGCAAAAGCAGCTTTTGGACGATGCAAAGAAGGCGGCTGATCCGGCTGTTTCATCTGTTCGTTCCAACAATACTGGCCAAAAGACTACTCAGTTTACTCGTGACCAAATTAAAAACATGAGTCTTGCTGAGTACGAAAAGCATGCCGATCAAATTGATCAGGCCATGTTATCCGGTCAGTTATGACGAGTTAGGATTGATTCCCTTTCCTGACTCGAAAATTTATTTTCTAAACAAGGAGAAGGGCAATGGCACTTCCATTTGCAGACGGCTCAGGTGGCCGGTTTATACCTGAAGTATGGAGTAAGAAATTACTAGCAAACTTCTACAAGTCTACTGTGTTGGACGCAATTTGTAACACTGATTACCAAGGCGATATTTCTGGCCACGGTAGCAAGGTTCATGTTCGCCACACACCAACTGTGGGCATCTCGGATTACGATCCAGCTCACGCAACACCAATCACTAGCTATGCGGATCTTAACGATACCGAGCTAGAGTTGTTAATCGACAAAGCTAAGATGTTTGCTTTCAAGGTTGACGATGTATTAATGGCTCAATCTGATATTCAGCTAGTGAACGAGGCAACTCGTGATGCTGGTGAGCGTATGAAGATTGCTGTTGATAGCGATGTGTTAGGTGGTATTTACAGTGGCGTTGCTGCTGGCAATATCATTGGCGGAGCTACTATTGCTACTGCTGAGCAGGTCACTAAGGCTAACGTTATCGATCATATCATTGATATGGGTAACAAGTTGGACGAAGCTGATCAGCCTGAAGCTGGTCGTTGGTTGGTTCTACCACCTTGGATCTGTTCAATGATCAAGAAGTCTGATCTTCAGAACGCTAACCAATCAGGTGATTCTACCTCGATTGCGCGTAATGGTAAGTTAGGCATCATTGATCGCTTTACGATCTACCAGTCTAACAACTTGCCTATTCGTGGTGACGATGGTGCTGTTGCGGCAGCTGTTGATGCTGATGCTCAGTACAAGATCATGGGTGGTACTACCCAATTCGCTACGTTTGCTAGCCAGTTTGTTAAGACTGAAACCCTACGTTTGGAAAGCCGTTTCGGTGATGCCATCCGTGGTTTAAAAGTATACGGCTACAAAGTCGTACAACCTACTTCTGGTGTTTTGTTAAACGCTAAGAAGTAGATCATAGCCCTCATCTCGATTCGCTCGGGGTGGGGGTTTTTTTTGAGGAATGATTATGTCAGAAGGTAAAGCTCTAAAGGTTCAGACAGCAATATCTAAGGAAGACCTAGACTCTATTGAGACCATGTCGAAAGACGATCTTGAAAGCTATGTAAAACAGCATTTCAACTTCGATATGGATAAGCGTAGTAAGGCCAGCAAACTAAGAGCCGATGCTACCAAAATGATTAAAGACCATTTGGGTTTGAATGAACCCGAAGTAAAGAAGACTGAAGTTAAAAAATCAAAACAACCTGCCGCGTTGGAGTTCATAAAAAATCCTCATGATGGAAATCCTTATCCTTCAAACCCTTGGGCTAATCATTACCCTGACTGGGAACGATGTGATTCAAGTGGCAAGTCAATCTAGGAGTTATCCATGGCCGTCACGTTAGCCAAAGATATTATTAACCGAGCTAAGATCGTATTGCAAGATACCGGCTCGTCAGGTACGCGGTGGCCAAACTCTGAACTTCAGTACTGGTTAAACGATGCTCATAAAGAAGTCATATTGTATAGGCCTGATGCTAATACTATTAACGAAGAATTTACTCCTGTCGCAGAATCTTCTAAGCAGACCATTCCGGCTAATGGGTTGAGGTTGATGGAAGTTACTCGTAACACAGCAACAACTTCCACGTTTAAAGCTGCTCGGTTAATTCAAAGATCTGTTCTTGATGATCAAGTTCCTGCATGGCATAACGCCACGCCTTCAACGAACATTGATCATTTTGTTTATGACGAACGCGATCCGAAGACATTTTATTTGTACCCCCGACCTAATTCTTTAGCAAGGATAGAGATTATCTATTCGACATTGCCTGCCGAGATTTCGATTGTAAATGCAGACGAAACGTTTAATGCAGCAGCCGCAACTACGATGATAGGTATAGATGATATATACGCCAATGCTCTTTTGGATTTCATTCTTTATCGAGCCTATAACAAAGACGCTGAGTTTGCAGGCAATGCGACTCGTGCTCAAGTTCATATGATGGGCTTCGCTTCTTCATTGGGTGTCAAATCCAAGATCGATGCTTCTAGTGCGCAGATGAGAGCGATCCAAGGCGCAGATGCAGTTAACTCTTAGGAATACCCATGGCTGATATAAAGTTAGAAGACCTTGTACCTGACGTTGTTGTCGAGATTCAAGGCGCACCTTCATTCACTATTATCCATTCACTGCGCAGGGCAACTTCTGAGTTGTGTGAGCGAACCCTTATCTGGGAGCACACGGAAGATACCTTGGATTTATCTGCTGGTGACGTAGAGCATGATCTTCCCATTCCAAGAAACGCAGAACTTGTGCAGTTAATATCCATATCCCGAAAGGGTGCTGAGTTAATTCCAGTTCAAGTCAGAAAGATTTATCAGCAGCAGGGTGATCCAGAGGATCAGACTCGATGGGGTGTTCCTACTTACTACTCCACAGACGGCATATTAACCACGAGACTGTCACCCATCCCCTTGGCTGATGAAGAACTAGAGTGCCGACTTGCTTTAAAACCTAAGCAAAATGCAACTACGATTCCTTACGAGCTAGGTGTTCGATGGCGCACTGCTATTGAGACTGGAGCCAAACACTTCCTTTGCATGATGGCGAATACCGAATGGTACGACCCCAATCGTGCGGCCTATTACAGGCAACTATTTGATCGTGAACTTGCTAGGGCAAAGGTTGCCCAGATCCAAGGATACGACAGCACAAATCTCCGCGTTAAGTCAGTTCGATTTGGAGCGTAGGGGCGCTGGCCCAATCCTGCACTAAATAGTGCAACTTAAAATCTTATTTGGAGTTAGCAATGTCTAAGTTTTCTGATTATCTTGAGACTCAAATTCTCAATTCCACCTTGAAGGGTGGTTCATTTCCTACTATTACTACGGCTTATTTAGCTGTATTCATCGGTGATCCTACTGACGCGGCTTCTGGTGGCGCTGAAGGTTCATGGACTAACTATACCCGTCAAGCAATGTCGTTTGGCACTATTTCTGGTGGAGCCGTTAACAGCTCAACTCAGATTCAGTTCCCTGCATTGGTCGGGTCTAACGTCACCATTAGTCACATCGGCATTTTCGATGCGGCAACCAGTGGCAACATGCTTTATCACACCAACTTGGCAACGTCCAAGACACTAACCGCTGACGATGTACTGTCGTTTGCTGTCAGTGGTGTTACGGTGACACTAGACTAAATGAATTTTTCCGCACTCAATACACACGCGATTGGTGTTATCTCTGCTTCGGCAGGGGTGGCAACAGTTGAGGGTGCGGCATCATTAAGTGCAGGGGCATCTGCTTCTGCTCAAGCAACTTTATACTCTCATGCTACTGCTACTGTAATCAACTCAGTCGCATTAACAACAACGCAGTCTGTTGTTCGTTTTGCCATGGCTACTGCCACACTAGGTTGTAACGCAGCTGCAAACGTAGAAGGGTATAGAGTTAAGTTTAGTAACGCTGAAATAGTTTGTGCAGCAAGCAGTAATGCTAATGCTGTGGTTTACAGGCAAGCAGTCGTGTACGTTACGGCTCAAGCAACGAATGTTGCTGTAGGATCGAGGGTGGCCTACGCGTCTGCTTCATTACAAGCAGAGTGTAACCTAACCGCTAACTCAGGTAAGGTCATCTTCGCATCCGCAATTACAGGTACAAATGGCTATTGGACAA
>TARA_R110000803_G_scaffold4942_2_pt1 | contig 10450 bp, 14 predicted proteins | sample TARA_R110000803 | Tara Oceans TARA_R110000803 (sample SAMEA4397772) | marine metagenome | biome: Polar Biome; feature: [SRF] surface water layer (ENVO:00010504); material: water (ENVO:00002006), including particulate matter (ENVO:01000060) such as... | depth 5 m | reverse complement strand
GTATTGTTGTTGGTTTTGAAAAAGTACCTAGTGGTGAACCTAAAATTCTTGTTAGGTGGGTGATAGATGCTGAAAATGACGAATTTAGAAACTTAGCTATGATACCAGAAATTGATGTTTGGAAAAAAATAGAAAAAATGGAAGATGTTATTGATATTGATTAATAAAAAATGAGGACTAATCCTCATTTTCTAAATTCCATCTTTCCCTATCTACAGCCTTCTCCATCTCATTCCTACGTTTTTGATTTTTCTTAATATAATACCTATTTTCTCTAATTTTTTTAATAACTTGAGTTCTTTTAAGTTTATACCTAAAATCCTTAATCGCTTTATCTATATTTTTTAATACTGGTACTATTATCATTTTAATATTATTTTCTTGTAGTTACGATTTCGTCTATTATACCATATTTTAAAGATTCTTTAGCCGACATCCAATTATCCCTAGAAGCGTCCTCCATTACTTTTTTAGGTGTCTTGCCACAATATTTCGATAATAAATTAAATAATGTCTTATTAACTTTTTCCCACTCCATAAAATCTATCCGAGCATCTTGTATATTGCCGACAGAACCACCAGAGGATTGGTGAATCATGGTTCTTGAAAATCTTAAACTAGCTCTTTTCCCCTTTGTACCAGCACCCAATAGAACAGCACCCATGGAAGCCGCCATACCAGTATTAATTGTAGCCACATCACACTTTACGTAATCCATAACATCAACGATACTTAACCCAGATTTTACAGAACCACCAGGTGTGTCAATATGCATAATAACATCTTCATCACTTAAGGTGTCCAGGAACATTAATTGTGCTTGAACAATTGTACTCATCCTATCGTCAACAGGTCCAGCACACCAAATTATTCTTTCCATCATTAACCTAGAAAATATATCCATTTGAGTGGCACGTAATTCCCTTTCTTCTAATATGTAAGGTGTCATACTATTATCGAAATCATTAATTTTTAGTGAACTTATACCTAAGTGCTTTGTTGCGTACTTGTTAAATTCATTTTTTATATTTATCATATTTTATTTTTTAATTATAGATAATAATTAGTTAAAAAAACTTGGATAATCCAGTTTTATAAAGTTTAGTTTTGGTTTTTAGGTTTAAAGTAACCATCTTTTCCAGCGTTTTTTAACATCTCCACACTAGCTTTTTCCCATAACTCGTTTAACTCCTTAACGTAGTAATTTATTTTTTTAGTATCACCAACATCATAAGACTTTTTCAACTCAGACTTTATTGTGTCTAATTTTTCATATAATTCGTTTTTTTCCATATTACTCTATTATGGAAAATCCAGAATTGTGGAATACTGTTGGGGACAACCAAGACTCTTGAGTTTTAGACCAGGATATATGTTTCCTAGCTAATTCTTCAGATATATCAGACTTTTCTTTATTATTCATAGCTACATGACTCTCTAATGGGTGACCACCATAATCAACCAAGTTAACCAAATAACAAACCTGGTCCTCTTTAATTCTAAATTTGTGGGTTACTATTTTCATATTCTTTTAATTTGGTAAAAACTTAAGAAAAAGAAAAAGAGGGGTAAACCCTCTTTAACAATAAAAATTAAATTTGTTATAGTTTAAACAATATCTTTTGAATTAAGTAATGTGTAACTAAATGAATTACCGTGAATCTCCCTAGCTCTTTCACATATCTTTAAGAACCTAGTCCAATCATCGTTAGAAGCAATTACTTGACATCCAGCTGACCACTTATCTACATACGTAGAGGTCTTACCAGCTCTTGAAGTTGCCCTATGAATGTTGATACCAAATAACCCAGTATCAGCTTTAGATTCGTCAAAGTCGTATTTACCATCTTTATTTTTATCTCTATAAACAGTAACATCTTTCTTTTGTCCTAACGCAGGATACTTCCCACCATGTAACCTAATCTTATGTGAACCCCTATACTGACCTTCTTTAAGAATAGCACAACCTTTATCCTCCACTATTGGGTTATCCATATAATCGTCACCAGGGTCAGTAGTAGCTCCAAAACAGAAGAATTTCCATTCACCGTTCTTTTTATATGAAACAGTAACACAGTCGTCAAACTTATTTGTTACCCTATCTTTAGTTTCCGCATTTCTAACACCTACGATATTAACATCATACCCTTTATTGTTTGAATCATCAAACCATTTGTAACCCTTACTTTTTACTGTAGTTTCAATCTGCTCTCTAGTGTAACAATTTTTTGTCATCTTTTTTAGTTTTTATTTGTTATTTATATTAAAAAAATCAGGAGTTACCTGATTTTTTTAATTCTTTTCTAATAGATTTAAATTTTAAAAAAGCTTTCATAGCTTCTTTAACCTTTTCACTCTGCTCTTCCTTTTGTGCTACAGAAGGTTTTTTATTTTTACAATTACAACCCACCCTTTAGATTAATTAGGTAATCATCGAAGGTACCATTTTTTGCCTCCACTAAAAACATTTCAAACTGTTCTTTCGTAAACCTGGTAAAACCCTCTTCCTTACCGCCTATAATAATAGTGTCATTATCTTTATTAATGTCTATGCCTGGACATTTACAACTACCTTTACCACAAAAAGTAATTTGTAGTCCAGCTTTAGTCTGTGTGTGTGGTAAATTTTTATTTATCATCTTATTTTTTTATTTTAGTTTGTTATATAATAATATAAATATATCAGATATATATTATCTGTAAAGTATTTAAAGATATTTAAAAATATTTATATTAAAAAAGAATGCATTTAATAGTAGAAGATAGAGTAGATGATGTTAGAAAAAAGTATTTTGACCAAACAAGTCAGAGCATTTTAACTTCGGATATGTTTGATGACCTTGTAAAAGGTAGTGGGGAGATAGCAACTAACCACAAATACCTAGAATGGATGGTGGATAGGTGGGTTAAGACAAAACTAGACAACCCAGACGTCCCCATATCAAATAAAGAAGGTATTGAAGAAGTTATAAAGGCAGTTGGTAATTTCGAAAGAGTAAAAAATAGATTAGACCAAAAAGATATATACCAATATAGTACATTAGATGAGTTATTTAAGGCTTTAGTTGCTATAGATAGTAAGCAAAGAAGAGAAGTGTCGACTAGGGAAGACTCTGAAAAGGTGTATGAAAGTGATAGGTATGTTGTGGTAGTGCCAGAAACTAGAGAAGCTTCTTGCTATTATGGTTCTGGTACAAAATGGTGTACAGCACAAACCGATAGAGACTACTTCACCAACTACAAAAAGAGTGGAGAACTGTACTATATAATAGATAAAACCAAACCATCATCAGACCCTTTTTATAAAGTAGCCTTAAATAAAAAATTATCAGGTGAAGAAGATTTTTGGGACGCTACTGATAAAATGCACATATCGGGTATTGGGGTAGAAGCTAAAGATAATGAATCTTTAATGGGTTCTATTAGACAACATTTTAAGGGTGTGCACGGTAAAAGAGCTGAAGCAGCAGAAAAAGAAAGGGAACAACGTGAGGTAGAACGAGAAATACAACAAAGGGATAGAAGACAAGCTGAAGCTCAAAGACAGAGACGTTTAAATGCTGAGGCGATTGTGAGAAAAGAAAACAATGAATGGGAAGATTATGATTTAGCTAATGCCTTAAAAGAATATCTAATAGATGAAGACGAATGGGAGGGGGAGAAAAAAGTAGATATTGAATACGACATAGAACAAATGAGGGACACGATGGAAAACGACCCAGAGGTTCTTGAAGACCCTAGTGGTGAAAAGGCACAAGAGTATGGTGAAGATTTAGGTAATTTAGAAGACGACTTAGAGAATGCTGAAAGTGTTTACGACCTAATCCCAACTGGTTATGATACGGATGACTACGCTGAGTTTGAATATGGTGGAGCAGAATATTTAATAGCTACTGAAGATGGTGCTGATGAATATGCTTACGAAAGGGTAGATAATTTACTTGATGATGTAGGTTTTCAAGGGTTTAACCCCAGTTTCGTAGAATCACATATTGATGGTAATTTGGTTGCAGAATATGTTGTGGATATGTTTTATGAAGACGTAAATGAATCCCCAGAAGATTATCTTGATGAATCCAACGATAGAGAATTAACAAAAGAAGGTAAGGATAGAATAGATAGTTTAAAAGAAGAGATAGGTGAATACCAAGAACAGTTGGAAGATACAGAAGACACAACTGAAGAAGAAGAGTTAAGAGGTTTAATAGAAGAGTTGGAACAAACCATAGAAGAGATTGAGGAGGATGATGATTATTATGAATATACAGAGGAAGCAAAAGAAAACTATGTTGAAAGTAGGATTCAGGAGGTAAAAGATGACCCTTTAAATTGGTTAAGGGATTTTGGTATGGAAGAACAAATGGATGATTTTATGGATAAGGATGGGTTTATAGAGGATGTTATATCATCAGATGGTAGAGGACAAACCATTTCAAGTTATGATGGTGAAGAAGGTGAGGTAGTTTACAATAATGAGTATTATTACATATACAGAATGAATTAATGTTAGGACTAAAAGACATATTATTAGAAGGGAGGGTAGAAGACGCACAACAATACTTTGAAAAAGCTGTTGGGGATTGGCCTGTTGCAGAACCAAATAACCAAGCAGGGATTGATGGTGGTACCAACTTAGACGGAGTGTTAAAACATTTTACACAGAACGACCCTTCAGGTAACAACAAGTATCTTATGTGGATGGTTAAAATGTATGTTAACCCAGAAGAAAGAGGAACATCACCTAACGACATATCATCTCTAGTACAAAGATTTCACAAGAATGTAGATAGGTTAAGCCCAGCACTTATGATGGATTTGGGGTTTGCTAACCCACGTCTAGTGACCTCACCAAAGAATCTAGATTCCTATGAAGATATAGCACAACTAGAAAGGGTTATGGATGAAGTAGAATCTATACAAACTAGAAAAGAAAAAGAAACCCAAGCTAAAGAAGGTGTAGATAAATTATATGAAGATGAGAGATGGTTGTTGGTTAAACCAAACACCTATGAAGGTTCTTGTTATTATGGTTCATCAACCAAATGGTGTACAGCGTCTACAGACTACCCTAATCACTTTGAGGATTACTCAGGGAGAGGAAACTTATTTTATATAATAGATAAAAGTCATGAACTAGGTGATTTTTATAAAATTGCTTTATTTAAAAAGTTTAAAGATGGTTCAGAAGAATGGTATGATAGGGCAGACAACGAGTTAAGGAAGGAAACAGAACAGGCAATTTACTCCATGTTACCCAAAGGTCTGAAAATGGCATTTATTAATTCTCACGAAAAATACGAACAACCAGAAAAAAAATTAAAAACGTTACAAGAGTTCCAAAGAGAACTATCCGTATATCTAGAAAATAACCCAAAACTACAAACCATTAGTACTGAGAGTGGTATTTGGGAATACGATGGATACGATATGTCGGGTGTCTGGATGTGGAATAGTAAAGATGGTGAAGATGCGTTCATACAAGCTACACCTTTTTGGGATGGTAGAAATGAAATTCCTTTTGATTATTTTGATGAAGAAGGTGGTCAAGATTTTTCTATTGTGGCTGGCCCAGAAAGTATGGAAACCCACCACCTTGGACAACAAGATTACTTAAACCCAATCGCTGTTATGCACAGAGATGATGACTGGGGTGTTAGAGCATTCCTACACCAAGTTTACTTCCCACTACTTAAACAACAATTAAATAGAGATTTCTTTAAAGACCTATCTGGAAATAACTACACAACTTGGCAACCAGAATCGTATATTTCTTCGTACAAATTTATCTACCCACCAAGGGAAGGTACTATGACTCGAAAATTTGTGGATTACCTAAAACAAAACCCTAAAAGTACAGCGAATAAATTCTATGAAGATGTCTTAGGGTACTCAAGACCTAGAGCACATAACGCTATGTTCTTTGCGTCTATAAAAGATTCTGGAATTGTAAAAATGGAAAGACAAGGTAGACAATTTGTTTACAGTCTAGGCCCTAACTACCAAGAGTGGGTAGAAGGAAGACTATTAAGAAACTAATATGGGGACAAATTATTATGACCCATGGTTATTTACATTAACTGAAGAATCTTTAAATATATCCCCAAGGGAATTAGAGCAGGGACCTAATTACGTTAACTTACCAACAACAACATACGCTCAGTATAAAACAGAAGTTAACAACCAATATAACACATTAACACCCCTATCCAAAATTTTATGTGATTTTCATATGTCTGCTTTAACAGAAGTTGTTTCTTCAGGTATTACTACCGACCCAGACTATTGGTCGGCAAGTTCAGCTAATGGTTCATTTATCGTTAATAGTGGTTTAACAACTTCTAAGGTAGGTATCGGAACTATAATACCAAATCACGAATTAAGTATTTCAGGGTCAATGTCTGCATCATCACATGTTTATGTAGGTAGTGATTTATATGTTGATATGATTAGAAGAGCAAGTACTAGCAGTAGTATATGTAAAATTAAATTAACAAGTGGTCAAGATGTTGAACTTTACGCGGGTAGTTCATCCCTATGGTCAGCTATAGTAGCTTCTCACACACTTAAAGTAGGGCAAAACGGTGACGGATTTATTTCTGCACAAACAATAAATGCACCAGTATTATCAGCAACAACAATAGAGGGGACTATTGACGGTGGAAGTTTTTAAAGTAGACTATTAGTGCTTATTATATATAAAAAATATGAAAAAAATTAAACAAGAATCTAAAAGATTTAAACAACTAATAGGGGAACAATTGGGTACAGGTTTTAATTGTGAAACTAGTGCTACCGCAACTATCCCTTGTTGGACACCCAAGAATGAACCTGGTGACCCACATCAATCAATACAAGTAGATGTGACGGTAGGTGGTTGTGAGTGTGTTAACAACCAATTCGGGGCGGGACAATTCCCAGATTTACTAAGTTGTCAAGCGGCACTACCTGGGTGTTGTTCACAAGCAAAAAAGGGAGTTTCGATATTTAGGTGTGAGAAAGATGTTGAATGTAAAGAAGAAAAATACCCCAACGCACACGCAGCTAAGGATATTTTAACAACAGAAAGGGGTGTCTATAAAACCAAAAAAGAATGTTATAGTAAATGTAGAGGTGTAAGAAAGGATGTTGATAAAGATATGGTAGATAATGATAAAATCGACAAAGATGTGGTGGGTGGTATTGAAGAACTTAGAGAAAATTTTTACTCACAATACAGTAGATTATTTTTAACTGAACAAAAAGGTGGAAATGGAGCTGGTGGAACAACCACAAGAGCATGTAAAACGTCCCAACCACTAATCCCAAATCCAACAACACCATGTGAACAATGTGGTTATCACGACACACAACAAAGTAATTCACAATTTAGTTGTTGGTCAGAATGCCCAACCCCATTACAAGTTACAGTTACATGCCCAGTTACTTCCGGGTTAGATTGTACAAATTTCCCGATTGTTGGGTCCTGGGCAACTAATAGTCAAGGACAAGACGAATGTTGGGTACAAGGTGGTGGTGGACCAATTGTGGGGGGGCAATTAGATAATACAAATGTGTGGAGTCTTTCAGAACCTACATGTACAAATTCACAGACCCAAGTAGTTTGCTGGACAAACTGTACAGGAATGCCACCGAACGTAATCCCATCTCAATCACAATCATTTCCAGCTGGTACAATATGTGGAACAGGAACTTCACCCTATAATCATAATTATGATGTGGTTTGTAGTTCACAACAGAGTAGTATTAGGTGTTATACAGGATGTCCAGATTTAAATGTGAATGGTGGTGTGGCGTGGAATTCTCTTTTTAATATGAATTTTAATAATAATACAATACCTTGTTGGGACCAACAAATGAATCAAGGTGTTACCATGTGGACAGGAACCGCTTGGGTCCCAGCACCCCACCAACAAAACCCCTACTGTGTATCCTGTTGGGGTTGTAATGGTGGTACAGCTGTACAAGTAAATGTACCAGGTTGGAGTGGAGGAATGCCATGTTCACAAATATCGAATCAAGCACTAGGACCTAATGGGTATGTTTATCCGGTTGTTTACGACGACCAAACTACAGCACAAGCAAATTGTTAAACTATTAATACTCTAACTAATATTTATAATAAATAACCAATAGAAAAAATGAAAAATTTAAACGAAGAAATTTTAAGGATAAAAGACTTACTAACAGAACAATTAGGTTCTGGGTATAATTGTGAATCGGACCCAACAACACCATCAGGATTTGCTTGTGTTCAAAACCAATTTGGTGCTGGACAATTTCCCGACCTACCAACCTGTTTAGCTTCTGGTTGTGAAACAGCAACAGTAACTGGGTGTGAAGGTAACCCAACACTAAACTGTTACTTCTGTCATCACCAAACCGTTTGTACAAGTTTTCTGGACTACTACACTTGGGGCTCCGGAGCACCAGGAATGAACCCATCACAAGCTTTCATGGACACCCAAGTTCACCAAGACCCAGCAAACCCAGGCGTCTATCTAAGCCACCAAGGAACACCTATTTATGATAGTGAAGCTAACTGTGTACAACAAAGTGGGTGTGAACCATCAGACTTTACAAATTCTAATTCGTCTAACGATGTAGGAAACCTAACCCCAGGTTGTACAGACTCAGCAGCAACTAATTATAATATGTACGCGGATGGTTGTGAAGATATAAATGGTGATGTGGATATAAATAACATAGATTGTTGTATGATTAAACCAGGTGGAGCTATAAAACCTAAAGGTGGTAAATATAAAGGAAAGGGTGACAGACCCTATTACCAAGATAGGCAAATTAAAAGACGTAGGTAATATAATTTATGAGTGAAGGTTTTGGTTATAATACAGTTAACTCAGGCACAGACTGCACCTGGATAGAAACCGATGATATATGGAGTGAAGCCTTTTACAGTTGGTTGAATGCTTGCTTCAAAGGTGGTGGTGGAACTACCGCACAACTTACAAGGGTTAGAAAAGGTAGTAAAGAACACCAAAGAAAGTTTTGTAAATTAGTTGCGGAGATACGAGGTGAGGAGTATGAAGAAACAAAATATTTCCGACCAAATATAAATGTTACCGCTTCTGATGTCAGAATTGTAGAAAAAGAATTAAAAAAGATAAACTTAAATGTATTTATAAATAAAAAGAAATAATATGTACCCATTATATTCCGACAAACCAAACTTATTTGAATGTTCTATAGACCTAGAAGGTTGTAGTTTGGAGCAAGCATCTGCTAGATTAATAATTGAAAGTGAACAAAACTCCTTAGTCTTTAACGGTGAAATAGATAATTCTGGGGCCTGTCTAATACCAGTAAAAAAATTAAAAGGTTTGGTTAGTGAAGGTGGTACTCTAAAATTAGAAGTTATAGCTGACGATATGTACTTTTGCCCTTGGGAATCTGAATATGAGTTGTCACAATCTAAAAAAGTTACGGTTGAAGTTAAGTCACCTAACAACAAACCGAAACTATTTGAAAATAAAAAACCAAAAGTTAACATATCTTTTAAAAAGCCAACATCACAACCAAAAAAACAAAAAAGAGTTGTTAAGGAAACAAAAAGAGAGTATAGTAAATCAGAACTACAAAGTCTTTTAAAACGTCTACGTGGATAATTTACTTTCATAACTATAAATGTAACTTTAAGTTATGGCGGATTTAACGAATCTAAAAATATCAAATACATTCTCAAGGTTACTACAAGTAGACCCTGACACCACCCAATTACAGGATGGGATTGGTGGTAATCCAACAGCAATAACTTTTAATGGTACAATAATAAAATATGTTGATGGTAATCAACAAAACAACTACATACTAACATCAGACGCAAATGGTATTGCCAGATGGGCAGAAAATTCTGGGGGTGGAGATACAAATGTATATTGGTCAGCAAGTTCTGTAGACGGTAGGTTTATTGTTAACAGTGGGATGACCAACTCTAAAGTGGGTATTGGAACCACAATACCAAATCATGAGTTATCGGTTTCAGGTACTGTATCAGCTTCAACAGAAGTGTTGGTAGGTGATGGAGCTGGATTTATGTCAGCAGCTACTATCCATGCACAATCTTTTTCAGGTATAACAATAAACGGAACAACCATCGAAGGAAGTATTGACGGTGGAACTTTTTAATAGATATTTATAATATATGGCATCAACAATTAAATTAAAAACAAGTACAAGTAGTGGGAATGTACCCGCTTCATTAGCTAAGGGTGAGATAGCGATTAATGTTGCTGATGGTGTTTGGTATTATGGTGGAGCTTCAGCTGTACAACAAAATTTTAAATTTGGTAGTCTGACAGTAAGCGGTGATACTAGTTTAGGTGCATTAACTGTGGGTGTAAACGGAACCGGTCATGATGTAAAATTCTTTGGTGATACAGCAGGAGAGTATATGTTATGGGACCAATCAGCGGATAAATTAATCGTAACTGGT
>TARA_R110000803_G_scaffold47825_6_pt1 | contig 10453 bp, 5 predicted proteins | sample TARA_R110000803 | Tara Oceans TARA_R110000803 (sample SAMEA4397772) | marine metagenome | biome: Polar Biome; feature: [SRF] surface water layer (ENVO:00010504); material: water (ENVO:00002006), including particulate matter (ENVO:01000060) such as... | depth 5 m | reverse complement strand
ATATACACATCGGAGTTTACAATACCAATTAAGGGAGACGACGAGACCTTTGCGGATACCAAGGTTAAATTCACTTGGCCAACAACAGATGGGTACAACATCGATATTAATACAGTAAAATATGGTGATTACTTTAATTCACTCCTAGGACTTGCTGATATATATGATGGGTATAAGACGGATTTAGTTTCTAGGTTTTTCACAACTGAGGCTATTAAGGAATTTGATACTTCGGATAGGAGGGTTGAGAAACTATTACGTTTATATGGTAGGGAGTTTGATGAGGTTAAGAGATATATTGATGGGTTAGCGTTCGCTACAAGAATTAGTTATGATAAGAATAATAACATCCCAGATAAGTTGGTTAAGAATTTAGCGAGGACTTTAGGGTTTGAGACTATGGATTTTTCAAACCAAGACGACTTATTAGAATCGTTTTTTGGGGGTACTACTGATGTTGTGTTCTCAGGTACTTCAGTTGGGATGACTCCAGTTGAGTTTGATATTGAATTGTGGAGAAGGTTGGTGATAAATGCTGGTTATTTATTTAGGACTAAGGGGACTAGGAAGGTAATAGAGTTTTTCCTTAAGTTTATTGGTGCTCCGGACTCACTGGTTGAATTTAATGAATATGTTTACACAGTTAAGGGTAAATTAAATATTAATAATGTTTATAATTCTTTAGATTTATTAGATGGTAACCAAGCTGAGGTGCAACAAGATAGTTACGCTATTGATATCGATGGGTACCCGAAGGTAATACCAAATTCAAAACAATACTACTTCCAAATGAAAGGTGGGTGGTATCGGGAAACAGATTACATTGGGGCGAATAACCCCCATTTTGGTCCGTATGATGGGGGTCAGGAATATTTTAATAAATTTAGGAAACTAACGGATAGTAGTGGAGGTACCTTTAGTATCCCATCTAACGTTACTGGAACGGTTGATAAAATTGATTTAGTACCAATGTTGGTATCAAATAACCTACTATCAACTCCGGATACCTTTAATCTGATTAAAACAAGTACGAACTCGGGAGGGTTGGGATATGTTAATGGAGTTAGTGACATTAGTACTGGAAATGGTGTTGGTCAATCGTGGTCAACGGTGAGTAATGCAACATCACAAGGAACTCCTTCATTATACGTATTTGACCACATTGGGGAATCAATACCATCAGATAAACAACAATTAGCTAAAGACTTATATGATTCTGGTTATGCGGTGTTAACGATTAGTGAATATGCTACAACTTCACTATACCCTATCACGAATGTTGTACCACACCCTGTTGGGGATACTTGGGGATATAATCAGAACCAAATATTAGATCCACTTAACCCACTAACACAAAATTGGTCAACATACCCATCAATGGTAACATCTCCAGGTATCGACGTAACCTCAGTGGTTTCAGAAGCTTCGATAATCTCATATAATGAAATACCTAATAACGATAAGGTAAATGTTGTACAACTTTACAATACGAATGGTGGGAGATGGATACATGTACAAAATCCGTATATCTTAAACTCACCAGATTTGTTGGATAACATCATGGATTTCTTAACAATGAGGACTGATTATGTTCGTGGTTATTTTGATTTTAATTGGTCAGACTTTCATGAACAAACTATTTCTGTTGAAAGCCCTGGATTTATATTACACCCTCAGATTGATAATAGGAAGTCTTGGGTATCCAAACCAAACGAACAGAGGGACTGGGGAGTGACAAATTCCGTATACAGTTCAACGACAACAACCAGGGATACGAATTACTATGTTGGAGACGACGAAAGATTAGTATTGAATACCAAGATGGTCGACGCTCACTTGAACCCAGCTAAGGCGATAGAATCTGACATGTACAATTATAATAAATTAAGTGGTTTCCCGATAACGATAAAATACGAGTACAATCCAAACATTAATGAGAATATGTGGCCGGTTGTTGGTAACCCTAGGGGTTATAATAGACAAAACCTAGGAGGTAATATATTTTATGGGTCGTCAATGAGTGGTAGTGGGTTTGCTGTTAGTGCCACGACCTTTGCTCAATATATGGAAAGGGTGAAGACTAAATTTATAAACGTAAAAAATCGAAAAACTATAGGTGGTGGTGGATTTGGGTTCCAACCAAATTGGCCTTCATACCCAACACTAAGAAATGTGTTTGAATCCTACGTGTCTGGGGGTACTTCTGGAACTGTTTTAGGAACAGGAGTACCGATTGTTAATAACCTTGGTAGTAATAAATTAACATACCAAAGAATGTTAGGGTTCGTTGATAAGATACAACCGTATTGGTCACGATTATTAGAACAATTTATACCTTCTACGACGATTATTGGTTTGGGTGTTAAACACACTAACATAGTCTTCGATAGACAGAAATATGTGTATAAACATGGTCATCGTTCTACACAATCAAACTCACCAGACTCAATAACTACGTTAAATAGTCAGTGGTATAATAAACATTATTTAGTATCTAGAAATATAGGTCCTGGATCTATTGAAACTGAGACAGAACCAATGGTTCTCCGTAATAACGATGGTACTAACACCCAGGGTGGTGTTGCAACAGCTGCTAGTGTGTTCACTTCTGGTAAGGAGTATTATTTTAGGGTAGGTGTTAAGTTCGTTTCTGGGTTGATTAACCATGGGGATATATCAACACAGACAAGTTATTCGATAGGTGGTAAGATAGGGGATCCTAGTAACGTGAGTAATGGTATACCCGGTTTTGGATATGTTAATAGACAGGGTCAGATATTCCTTAAGGACGCTTCCGGACCAACAGAAGATATTATTATTAACGTGTTTGGTCCAGGGTATTACGATGTTAGATTCACTCCAGTTGCTGGTGGGTCGAATAACCTAAAACTAGTGACGAATATTAATGGATTAATTATTGATAGTGTTAAATTGTATAATGTTACAGATAGTGATTATGTTGTTGATAACAATACCAGTAATGGGAATTTCACCGAAGGTTTTGAATATGCGGACTACAGCTCAATAGAGTTAAGTCGTTTGAAGTATTGGTCAGGGTTGAGTGGTAGTGGGATACCAGCTTCTGGTGAGAAGTGGTTCTTAGAAGCTTCTCCTTTAGTGACGTGGCCTGGGACGGATGGGTCTGAATCGGTGACAATAAATGATGGGTGGTACTGTAAAGGTACGATTACGACAGATTGTAGTTAAAAGATAGATTATATGAAGAAAACAGGTAAATTAAATATATTAGTAACAACAACAACAAACTCTACGGCTGTGGGGTATGAAAGGTGTCCAATAGAGGAGGTTGTGTTAGAAAAAGAGAGTGGTGGGTATAAAAGAGGTTCTGGGACACTAGACAATACGATAAATAATGGTACATTGATTATTGGTCAAAACTTAGAAGTTGATGGTGTAATACAGAGAGAAGACAAGAAATTATATGGATCCTCTACGATAGGTATGACCGGTGTTAGTGAAAGAAGAAACATTAATATTATAACAGGTATGGTAAATTCGTCTAAATACGCAAATGGATAGGTGTCGATATAAAACATTGTTGAGGGGGTCTGCTAAGTTAATTAGTAATTCACAATATACTAATCAAAATACAAGTTACTTACCGTTGGATATGTACACTTGTTACGATAATTTCATATCACCAACATTTACGATGAGTGGTGCTAGTAAATTAACGGGGTTTGGGAAATACGAATATTCTGGTTCACCATACACAACCTTAAATATGGATGTTGGTGGGACTGGTGCTACTGGTAGTACGAATAATTCAGTATGGAACACCAGTCAATCGGCGGTTACCTTAGAGTATCACCTCCCATATGATAGGATGAGTGGGTATACTGGTAAATTTAGGAGTAGTGTTTATAAATGGGATGAAAGTAAAGGAGGGTTTGTTTACCCACCAGTACACCAAAAAACATTTACGTCGTTCAAACAAACACCAGACCTAAGGTGTGAACAACAAATAACAGCAACAACGTTTAGTGCTTTTTTTAGTTTATCTGGTGTTGCCACGGGTAATAGTGTTTCTTATTACTCCCCGATATCATGGTATTGGTTTGGTCAAGATACGACAAGGACTCAGGGTGCGTTGGAACCAATATGGGATGGGTTATATACCGCAGGTACCCTAACCAACTACCTTAAAGAGATTTATATTTGGACCGCGGGTACATTTACCAAAGGAGGTATTACCGGGTCCACACATACACATAATAAACAATATGGTAACGCTGTTAAAAACGGACACATAATACCAACAAATGGTAATAACGTTACAAATGATGGTGTTACGGGTAACGCCGGGTATTGGCAGGATGGTCTGTGTTACACGACTGGTCTTACTTGGGATTTAAGTATTGGTTCTGGTTTGGGTACTTTGACAGGTGGTCCTAAATTCGTTAGTGCTACGACTAATTATCATGGATATTACACTGGTTTTGTTACTGGGAACGTTTATCTATATAGTGCTTGTTGCCAAACTAAGGTTGTTGACGTCATTAATAAGAGTGAGTTAATGAGTGATCGTGGTGATGGGTATGCTTTGGAGAGTAACGATTATTTAGTTAAGGGTTCTTTTGTTTACTCTGGTGATGGGACAACTGGTTCGTGTTATTTAACTTCAGGTGTTACATACGATACTTTAATTGATGACCCTTCTGACGTTAATTATGAAGGGGTTAAGAATAATTATTATGTAAAGAATTTATATTACCCAGAGAGAGATTTTACATTCACATCGATAACTAACCCACCCAAACCAATTATTGTATATAGTGAAAGTTTGTTAAATATTGAAAGTGAATCAACACTTACGAATAGTGAGAATAGTGAGAATAGTGTGAATATTGAGTTCGTTGTTGAGTCTTTACCGGTATTAACAACCTCTCAGTCTATATATTATCTATTAGGTGAACCGATAGGGGATATTAGTTTGAGTTTGAATGGTGCTGTTTTATTAGAGGGTGTTGAATATATCCATGATAAGAAAGAGGTGACTATTTTAGTTACTAATGATGGTGGGGGTGTGAATGTTGAGACCACGGACGAATTGGTTGTTTCATACGTAAAGGGAAATGGAACGATTGGTATAATATCAGAATCATCAACGGTCCCTAGTACAGGCGTTACCACTGGGTTAACTACGTCGTTTTCACAAGATATTCTCTATAGTACATTTAACTATGATATTGGGACATCAACATATCAGTATTACACTGAACAACCATTAAGTACTTCGGATATTGGAGATTTGAGTAATTTAGTAGTTTTGGTTAATGGGGTTAGAATGAAGTCAAATAGTGATTTCTATAGGTCAAAGACCAACTCAAAACTATTAATATTTAATCCAAGTGTTATATTGAGTGCTGATGACACTGTAACAGTTTACTATTTAACAAACCTAGAGGGTCAAAATAATAGTAGTTTAGGTTCAACAACAAAATCAGTTACTTGGACAATATCACCACCTCCGAATACCACGAATGGTTATTTTGAGGTCCAGGTTACGAGTAGTGCCGACACCACATTCAGTTCTTATCAAGTGTATGGTCATAAAAATTATGGTGTTGGTAAGGGAGAATACACATCAAAGATTGGTCCCTTTACAACAGTGGGTCAGAAATATTTATATAGGGTTGTTAATAATAGAGTATACATACCAGTTAGTGGTGGTAGTTTAACTACAACGGCTACTAGTTATACTAATAAGTTCGATACGGATAATCCGGCGTTGTTAAGTTATTAGAAATGGTTTGTATTAATATTTATAATAAAATGAAAGATAACATAATAAAGAAAATAAAGTAAAATGGGGTATATACAAAAAGATAGTGTCGCTTATGTAAGTGCAAAACTAACAGACTATGGTAGAAGACAGTTAGCTGTTGGTAAACTTAATTTCTCTTATTGGGGATTTGGTGATTCCGAAATGGACTATGGTAGTTTCAATAACACCTATAGTTGGGCGACTACTACCGACTTGGGTAGTATGGGTGTTTTAAGACCTTCAGATAATCCATCAGGTGTTCGTTACCCTTTATTGAGGGTTGCTGGTAATACGGGTAGTACTTATTCATCGGTTAATAGTATTAACTTAAATGAGACAATAATAAATAATCAAGCAATTACCAGGGGATGGTTTACTGGGACTACTAGTGACGCAATTAACTTCCCAGAGAGGAAGTATAATTACTTTCTTAGAACGGGTACTACGTACACTAAAGCCGTTGGGTCTTTTGATTTATCGGCGGTTAGAAGGATTGGTAATTATACTAAGAATGACGATGGTACCTATGGAGGGGGTGGTAAATTTGGTGCAATTACGGATGTTAGTATTAATGGTGTTGAACCAGTAGCTGGTGACTTCGTATTAATAAAACCAAATGAGTTTGGGATAGACCCAACTGCGGATGGGGACCCAGGTGAGATTGGATCGGATAACCCGATACCATACTTATGGTATCGTATCACAGAAGTAGAGGGATCAACAACCTTAGCTGCTAATAGTTTATTAATTAGTGTAGATAGGGAGATACCTAATTTTACTGGTTCGACAACAACACAGTATAGAAATTCACAAATGTTCTTTTATGATGGAAGTGACCCAATTAACACATACTACGGGACTGGTACGACAATACCTTATTGGAATGAGTTGAGTTTAACCTTTGACAGTAATTGTGATGTTTCGGTTGATGATGTTAAAGTTTGGAACATGAATATTCCTTGGACCCAAGCGGTTGCTGGTTTAAGTGCCTCAACCCATGGTGACCACGCTACATTCGGTTCAACAGGATACACTGGTACTAAAGAATACTTAGGATATACTGTTCCAGGTGATTCGGAAGGATATGGTGGTATTATTGACGACTATAGACAAAAGTCTATTGCTGTGCTTCACTATAGTAATAACGCAATCTCTAATTTTTATGGGGAAGGGTTCTATTGGGCAAATGACGGTACCAATAATTTTGAATTAACGATGCCGACAGTAATGTACCATAATACCGGGAATACGTCAATCGGATTGTTGATTACTGGTGAGACTAGGACAACCCCTAGGACTATCAGGTCAACGTATAATTCAGGTAGTGAGGTAGATTACTACCAACTACATACGTCTGGTAATTCAACAACAACACCAACTAGTATTGGTAGGGTCTTCCCAGAATTAAAAATGGCTGTTATTGATGACGAGGAGGTGGTAGCTGCGTTGTCATATAAAAGTAATAGGAATTGGACATTACCACAACTTACATCCAAATATGTTACAACGTCTGGTAGTACTTCATTAATGAATACAGGTGACCAACTATGGGTGACATATCAATTCACAACATCTAGTGGGTACACCACAGGGTTACATTGTAACAAATATACATTCCTATCCGAGGACGGTAATTCAGATAGTGGTGGTTGTGATGGCGCAAATAAGAATGTTAGTGTTAGTTTCCCTTCTGGTAGTTTACCATTTATGAGGAGAGGAGGGATTGGTTCAACATTAGGTACCCCGGAGTCAGATACAGATGTTAATAGTAAGTTTATTGGTTGGGATGCGACAGGATTCGACCTCTTAGTACAAAAAACACTGAACAATACCCCACCAACATCAAATGGATGGAGAAGAATACCGGTTAGGGAAACTTCCGGAGGGGTTTCAATTTGGAACACACACAACGGAGTTAATTATGTTGATTATGAAGTATTGTATAATGGGGAGTTCACTATCACTAACGAATACTATGTTGAGACAGGTGAATCACCAGATGGTGGTAATTATAGTTTGAATGATTGGTTATTAACACCAACAATAACTCAGATGACAACCTCACCAAATATTCCAGGTGGTAATGGTAACACAACACTTACTTTTGGTGATGAAAGATTCTTCTTTGGTAATGTGGATACGAATATTAAAGCAACTGTGTTTAGGACAACGTTTAGTTTTACGGCTGGACCATCAGAGTTTAATTCATCCCAGAACCCTACGTTTGGTACAGGTTCGGCGGTCCCATCTCATAATGTTAGGATTGGTGAGGTGGCTGTTTATGATACAAACTATAAAGAAGTAATAATTGGTAAAATAAGTAATCCGATAGAGAAAACTTTCGGGTCGAATTTTACATTAGTAATGGGTTTAGATTTTTAATATGGGGTTTACGACAGGAAATACTAATAGTTTTAATGTGTATCTTACACCACAAGCCAGAGAAAAATTATTCACTGGTAATGGTGGTGAGTTAAACATTGAGTATTTCAGTCTACACGATAGTGACATCAATTACACTAAGAGTGGGAAAACTGCGACATTAAGTGGGTCTCCGGCTGGTATGTTAAATGATGTTCCTGATTTAAGGGGTGTTAACGGGACAATAGGTGTTAATGGGTGTCGTATACAACAATTAGAAGATTTCATAATTAGGGACTCGGGGGGGTTAACTCCTTGTCCGTCAGGACTTAGTAGGGGAATTAACGGAGAATGTGTGGATAATCGATTTTTGAGACAACGTTCCCGACAATTAGTAAGGAATAAAATAAATAATAGTAATTAAAAGATAATATAATGGGATTTTTACCATCAGGGAGTACAACAAGTACCGTAACCATAAACGTTAAACTAACCAAAAAAGGTAGGGAAAAATTAGTTTACGGTAGTGGTACTAGTATAAAGTATTTCACATTACATGACGAGGGTGTTAATTACACATCACTAATAAAACCATCTAGAGGGAGTGTTGCTGGTGTTGCGGGGTCCTCAAACTCTAATATCGCGGTTGCCAACGGAGTTGGGTTTAAGGATACAATTTTTAGACAACTACCTACTGACATGGTGGATGCAATAACACAGAGTGGGGTTAAGAGAGTTAAGGCAATGCCAACAACTAGAGGTTGGGGTACTGAGATTGGGATTAGCGCTGATACATCGGGATATAATAAAATTAATTTAACTGTTAATTTGGATTACGCTATGAACTTTATGTATTGGATGGCTCAACAAGTGGAGTCAGGTAACCAACTAGATTATAGTTTATTTTATGAGACTAATAACCACCCAGCGTCATCTATGAGAGATGGGTTTTTGAATTTCTTAGAGGGTGTTGTTATCGACACCGATGACGAATCAACACAAATAACCTTAGATACTCAGAAAGATGATATTGACGTGACATTTCTATCGGATAGTGATAGGATAATAACTAATAGTACTACGAAATATAGTTCAGACCTTCAGAAATACATACTAATGTCGAAGGAATTGTTATATAGTAATGGTGGTAGTCCGTTAAATGTTAGTTATGTCGAGAACGGTATTGATAGTCCATTCAAATTTGCATTTTCTTCTAGTAGGGAGATTAATCAATATAACGAATCGGTTAACCAGTTAACGAATAACCCACCGGAGAGTAGACAAAGTGGTAAATTATTTGGTGGTTCTGGTAAGTGGGGGATCACTTTAGGTATGACAGATTTTGTTTATGGTATTAGGAGACGTGATTGGAAAAACGATAATATTAGAGGTAGTTTCGATTCCGGCGTAATACAAGGGAATGGTAACATATCAACAAAAAACACATACTTTGATTTAGTTGGTTATAGTGACGGTCTTCCCGCAACAAATTCAGATTATGACTTTATAGAGGTTGATCCGGGAGAATATGAGGGGTTGGTATTACCAACATCTACAGACAATAATGCATCAAACGTTCCTTTATATGTTGGTGTGTCGATTAAAACAAGTAAAAATAAAGGGTTCTACCCTAGGTCTAGGGTTGGTAGTTACCCACTATCGATACCAGGGTTGGAGATGTGTTCATTTGGGTCACAAGCAATTGCGGTACAAAACGATATTATTGAATCTTTCTTCAGACGAACTAGTGGTTCACCGTACCAATTAACAGATAAGGATGGTAGTGATAACTACAGAACTAGTTTAACGTTTATTGCCAAACCAAGGAATATTAAATCGACTAGGTCTAACCCGGTTAAGGGTGCTGAGATAACAGTAACTTTTAAGTATAATAAATCAGTTGCTGAGGATAGGACAATTGATTGGGGTTTAGGTCAATTTACGAACAATTATAACTATAATAACTTTGTTGTTAAGGAGAGAAGTGATAACACAATAGAAAACTAATAAGATGCCAATACTAAATAAAATACCATCATTCAACTCAGGGGGATATAAGAACTTTAACGCGTATTTTGATGAGTCAACTACGAAAGGTAGTGTACAATATAAGTTAAATAATAAGGTTGTTGTTACTGAGTTGGACGGAGTATATACAACAATATTAGGTAATTTAACTACGGATGTCCCATATTCCGATTACACTTCGGCTTATGTTAAAACCTTCATTAACTTACCTTTTAAGAACAATGAATCATATGATAGGGGAATGATTGAGATTAAAACAAAAACCGGTACAATACT
>TARA_R110000803_G_scaffold99220_1_pt1 | contig 10478 bp, 8 predicted proteins | sample TARA_R110000803 | Tara Oceans TARA_R110000803 (sample SAMEA4397772) | marine metagenome | biome: Polar Biome; feature: [SRF] surface water layer (ENVO:00010504); material: water (ENVO:00002006), including particulate matter (ENVO:01000060) such as... | depth 5 m | reverse complement strand
ATAGTACACTGCTCGGCTACGAGAGAGGGCCTTCCGGTATCTCTAAAGACAATCACGACCTGGCACGTTGAAGGAAATAAATGGGATGATGTCGGTTATCATTATATTGTCCACCTAGACGGTAAGATAAGCAAGGGGCGTAGAGACAGCATTCTTGGAGCTCACACGAAGGGCCAAAATACTGACAGTTTGGGGATTTGTTATGTTGGGGGTATGGATGAAGACAACTATCAGCCTAAAGACACCAGGACCTGCGCTCAGAAAGAGAGCCTTGCCGCCCTACTTCTTACCTTAAAGCACCTATATAGTGATTCGGTAGTGCACGGCCACCGTGACTTCAGCAATAAGGCTTGCCCTAGCTTTGATGCTACGGAAGAATACAAATGGATAAGCACCTACGATTATGAAGAAAATTGTTGATTTTTTAGGAGGGGATATAGTAAATGACCTACTGTCGGGCCTTGACAACCTGCTGACCTCTAAGGAGGAAAAGATAAAGGCTAAGAACGTCATCAAGAAAGTCTTAATAGAGAAGGAGCTAGAATTACAGCGACAGCAGACGGAAATCATTGTTGCCGAAGCTAAGGGCAACTGGCTTCAGAGAAGCTGGAGGCCGATTCTTATGTTAGCCTTTGGCTTCATTGTTATCTATGTGAAGTTCATAGGCCCCTTGTTCGGGTTGGCTATCCCTGAGTTAGAAAATGAGTTTTGGGAACTTCTTAAAATAGGCATCGGAGGCTATGTGGTCGGCCGTAGTGCTGAGAAAATCGCCAAGAGCGTTACGATTTCAAAAAAATAACACATCGTTTTTTTTCATTAACTTTGTGGGATACAAAACAACTAAGTAGATGGCTAGAATTTCCACATATCCGATAGATACAAACCTAGCCCTAACAGATAAGTGGATTGGCTCAGACGCAAATAGCAACAACGCCACAAAAAACTTTACTTTAGAAAGTGTACGGGACTGGATGAACACCACCTCGTCAATTGACTCGCAGACCCTTCGGTATACCTATCAGGCAAACGCAACAAACAGCAGCCGAAAGAAGGGCTCAATATCTTTTGTTCCTGTTAAGGTCGGCGATGTCCCGTTCAGCACCATTACGGACTGGACACTAAGTTCTTATTCGTTAAAATATCTTGGTGAGACAGTTCCTACTGATATTTCTGGATTTTATACCACACCTCTTATTACTTCCTATATCATTATAACTAATGCAAAGGACATAAGCAAGTACGGCATCTTCTCTTGGAACTCTGCCGCCCTTAAGTCCGGGACCACAGACTTCTGGAATATAGGTTTGACGCACGTTGTGTCAAGCGGCAGCCTAGAAAACACAAAAGATTATTTCATATCTTTGTTAACGTACAACGCGACTGGTAGTGCAGGCGATAAAAACTTCGTCTTCACTCAAGCGGCTTCTTCAGCAGTATGGACTGTCACCCACAATTTAAACAAGTATTGTGCGGTATCAGTGGTAGATACGGCAGGGACTGTGGTAAACGGGAGAGTTGAATACGACAGTTTAAACCAGGTAACAATTACATTTAGCGCAGCATTTTCAGGACAAGCTTTTTGCAATTAAAAAATAAATAACACAACCCCAAGAAAGTATGGCAATTAAATTTTTAGACAACATTGACCTAGTAAACAATCAACTTACGAATGTTTCTTTACAGCAATTATCTAATGACCCCTCAGGCTTTGAAGGTCAAATCATCTACAACACCACATCCAATGTATTGAAGTACTACAATGGTTCGGATTGGGTTGGCTTGGATGGCAGCGGAGACATCACTGCTGTTGTTGCCGGAAACGGTTTAACTGGCGGCGGCTCTTCAGGCTCTGTCGATATTGCTGCTCTCGCTGTTGCAGGAGGCGGTATTTCTGTTGCTGCTGCGGGGTTATCTGTTGATTCAACTGTCGTAAGAACGACAGGCGCACAGACCATCGCAGGTCTCAAGACGTTTAGCTCTGTTCCTCTAGTTGGAACGGCTGCTACTGCAGACGACACTACTAAGGCAGCTTCTACGGCGTGGGTTAACCTTCAGGGCTACTCTACTACCGCCGGTGTTGTAACATCTCTAAGTGGCTCTACAGGTGCTAACATCACAACTGCTATCACAGGCACTGCTGCAGTTCCAATTGTAGGAGCAACATTGAACGCTACGGGCACTGCGAGTGCAAGCACATACCTAAGAGGTGATAACTCCTGGGCAACAGTGCCGGGTGGTTATACATCATTCACGCTTCGGGCTGATGATGCTAACACAAATGATATTGTAGATGGTGATATTGTAGATATCGCAGGTGGCACAGGATTAAGTTCTACTCTGGCAACGGTGGGAACAACAAGTACTTTGTCACTAAGCTTAGATAATACGTTAGTAACCGCAGGCACTTACTCTCTTGCCTCTATCACGGTAGATGCACAAGGTAGGCTCACCGCAGCCTCTTCAGGCTCTTCGGGCACAATGTCCTCGTGGACCTTGGCTGGAGATTCGGGTTCCAACTATACCATCACCAATGGAGAGACTGTCACCTTTACTGGCGGCAGCGGTCTCTCTAGCGCGACTGTGGCTTCGGATATCCTAAGGATGGACCTTGACATTGATGACCTTACAACAACCACAGCCTTTGACGGCAGCGCAGACTACTTTGCTGTCTCTGACGCGGGTGCTTCAAGAAAGATTCTTGGAAGCAACGTATCCCTAAGCCAACTTGGTGCGCCAACTGCTAATTTAGCTATTGGAGCAAACAAACTAACAGGAGTTAGTGAGCCAACGGCAGCACAAGATGCTGCAACCAAGAACTATGTAGATGTGTCTATCGCCGGTTCAGGTGCTTTGATTTATCAAGGTGGCTATAACGCAGCGACAAACACACCAAACCTAGATGCTACACCAGTAATCACAATTAATCAAGGCTTTACATATACGGTAACTGTAGCGGGCACATTCTATACAGAGGCAGTAGAGATTGGTGATTTGCTTATTGCAGAATCCGATTCACCAACGGCACTTGCTGATTGGACTACTGTTCAGAACAACATTGACATTGCATCAGCTACCACGGTAGGTATTGCTTCTTTCCCAACAGCCGGCGGTCTATCCGTTTCTGCTGCTGGCGCGGTAAGTATGCCTGCTACGGGTTCTGCTAGCTCTGTAGGCTCTGCAAGCCAATCCCTAAGCGTCACTACAGACGCTAAAGGAAGGGTTACTTCTAAGTCAGCACAGAGCATCTCTATCACTTCAAGTCAGGTATCTAACTTCACAGCGAGTGCTACGACTGTTGTTACCGATAGGGAATATACCACAACCATCGGTGACGGCACTGCGTTAAGCTACACAGTGAACCACGGCCTTGGTACAAGGAATGTTATGGTTTCACTCTTTGATTCTTCTAGTTATGAAACAGTATATGCAACTGTCGTAAGAACAGACACTGCTAATGTAACTGTCTCTATGGCTGCAGCACCAACGACCAACGATATTACTGTCTTGGTTCAGAAAATCGGGTAAATCCAAACTAAAATATGGCAATTAAATTTATTGATGGACTAAGTGTAGTTGGACTTTCAACCTTTGCTAGCATAACGGTATCAGGAGGAAGTATAACTCTAAGTGGCACGGGAAGGATACAGGGAGTAGACACGGTCTCTGCCAGTACGGATGCGGCCAACAAGGCTTATGTAGATGCTGCAGTTGCGGGTGTCCCGGTAGGGGACATTACCGCAGTCGTTGCTGGGACTGGAATCTCAGGAGGCGGCACATCCGGCTCTGTCACTATCACCAACAGTGCACCCAATATTGTTCAGACCACTATTACGGGTAATGCCGGAACGGTAACCAATGGTGTCTACACTGTTGGAACGCAAACAATCGGGGGAGTCAAGACCTTTAGCTCTCAGCCTAAGGCCCCAACCCCTGCAACATCTAATAACTCAACGTCCGTAGCAACCACGGCCTATGTTAAGAATCAGGGCTACACGACCAATACGGGCACTACTACAGCGAGTAACACCCAAACCTTTACGAACAAGAGTGGTAACATCAGTCAATGGACTAATGATTCCGGTTATACAACCAGCGTAGGCGACATCACCGGCATCACCCCAGGAACGGGCATTAGTGGTGGCGGCACAAGCGGCACTGTTACCGTGACAAATTCAGATAGAGGTTCGTCACAGAACATATATAAGAATATTGCAGTAAGTGGACAGAGCACAGTAGTAGCTGATAGCAATAACGACACATTGACTTTCGCAGCGGCAGGTGGTATGACTATCACTACAGATGCTGCTACGGATACAATTACTTTTAATCCTAATGATGACAATAGTAATTATTATGTAAGTGGTGCATCATATTCAAGTGGAACACTTACGTTGACTAGAAATGGTCTGAGCACCTTAACGGCTACAGGCTTCCCCACCAACAACAATCAGTTGGATAATGGTTCAGGCTATACTACAAATACGGGCACTACAACTGCAAGTAATGTTCAGACTTTTACTAATAAGTCTGGTAGTAATAATCAATGGACCAATGACGCGGGGTACATCACTTCTGCATCATTGCCAACGGTAAGCAATGCCACCGTTACGGTAAGCACAGGAACAGGGATTGATGGAGGAACATCGTTTACTCTTAACCAATCTGCTGCCAAAACAATATCACTATCCTTAGACCTAAATGAATTAGGCGCAGGCGGAACATTGGTTGCTACAGATAGCTTGGTTGCTGTAAATGGCACGGCAAGCAACAAGCAACTTATTTCTTCTATCCCCCTTAGCATATTCAGTAACAATTCGGGGTGGACAAGCAATACAGGAACCACAACAGCGAGCAACACACAGACATTCACCAATAAGAGTGGCAATATCAGTCAGTGGACTAATGATGCCGGCTATACGACTAGCGTAGGTGACATTACGGGTGTTACTGCTGGGTCAGGATTGACGGGTGGTGGAACTTCCGGTACGGTCACTGTAAATGTAGACTATGCAGGGTCAGGCAACATTGTGGATGCCGCAACAGCAGGCTCAACAATAACCACGTTGGACAAGATTCTGTACGAAGATAATACAGACACAACGGTCAAAGAGATTGCAATATCAAGCCTTGTAGCATTAGCACCTCAAGGAGACATCACAGGCATTACTGCCGGCACAGGTATTAGTGGAGGGGGTACGTCAGGCAATGTCACCATCACAAATAGCGCACCTAACATTGTCCAAACTACCGTAACTGGGAACGCTGGCACGGCAACTAAATTGCAAACAGCAAGAACAATTGCGGGTGTATCATTTGACGGAAGTGCAAACATCTCCTTAAATAACAACGCCATCACCAATGGCGCAGGATACATCACCTCGTATGTAAATACCACATACACAGCAGGGACAGGACTTCTTTTAACGGGAACAGTATTCAGCAACACCATTACTAACAACAATCAGTTGGATAATGGTAGAGGCTTCACTACAAACACAGGAACTACGACTGCAAGCAATACCCAAACTTTCACCAATAAGAGTGGTAACATTAGCCAGTGGACGAACAATTCAGGCTATACCACTAATGTCGGTGATATCACTGGAGTGACTGCTGGTACAAACCTAACAGGAGGCGGCACTTCAGGTACTGTTACATTAAATATGGCAACTGGTGGAGCCGGTGCTGCGTCTTATGGAAGCACAAGCAACTCTACTAAGATTGACACCATCACTCTTGATGCTTACGGTAGAGTTACAGCAGTGACCACAGGTGGCACTGGTCAAGTGAACACTGTTGCAACTGGAAACAGTTCTACTTTAACCTCATCTGGTTCAACAGCAAAAACATTAACACCAGTAACAGCTGCAGTTAGTAGTGGTTCTGCAGCATTAGCAACGGGCGCACAGATTCAAACTGCTATCAATAGCGCAACCACAGGTGTATTGACATATCAAGGCACTTGGAACGCAAGCACTAACTCACCGACATTAGCATCTGCAACAGGTACTCCAGGGTATTATTACATCGTTTCCGTTGCTGGGTCAACAAATCTTGATGGCATCACGGACTGGGCGGTTGGTGACTGGGCAGTATTCTCAGATTTGGCTACTGATGCGTGGCAGAAGATTGACAATACCCAAGTGGGTAGCGTAACTGGTAGCGGTTCGAGTGGTAGAGTTGCGTATTGGAATTCATCAAGCGGAATAACAAGTGATTCAGGATTAACATTTAATGGCGGCACAAATGCTTTAACTGTTGGTGGAGCAGTTACTTGGAGTGGAGGTGGGTCAACAGAATCTAATTCTGCGTATGACAATATGGTTACTGGATTTAGTGATTCAGGTACATCAACCAAAACGCTTACCCTTACACAACAAGACGGTGGTACTTTAACTACAAGTTTCAGTATCCCTCAAGGAGATATCACCGGCATCACCGCAGGCACTGGCATTACAGGGGGCGGTACAAGTGGCACGGTCACTATTACAAACAGCGCACCTAACATCGTTCAAACGACTATCACTGGAAATGCAGGAAGCGCAACTGTTTTGCAGACTGCTAGAACAATAGCAGGTGTATCTTTTAATGGAAGTGCCAACATCTCGTTGAACAATAACGCTATCACTAACGGTGCTGGTTATACCACTAACGTGGGTGACATCACGGGTGTTACTGCAGGAACAGGCTTAAGCGGAGGCGGCACATCAGGCTCTGTATCGCTTGCTTTAGACTTGGGTGAGTTAGGAGTGGGTAACACTTTAGTAGGAACGGATTACCTAATTGCTGAGAACGGTGGAGCAGATAAGAGGCAGTTAGTTTCTTCTATCCCCCTTAGCATCTTCAGTAACAACAGCGGGTGGACTTCCAACACGGGTACAACCACCGCATCCAACACGCAGACGTTTACCAATAAGTCTGGTAATATCAGCCAATGGAGTAATAACTCTGGGTACACTACTAACACAGGAACCACCACTGCAAGTAATAGTCAGACGTTTACCAATAAAGGAGGAAACATTAGCCAATGGACTAATGACTCAGGGTATGTGACATCATCGGGCGGTTCAATGTCATCTTGGATTCTCAAGGAAGGCAACGGTACTGAGTCAACGTCCGTAACTAATGGTGAAACTGTAACCTTTGCACAAGGTAATGGCATCACATCAGAGATGACATCCACCTCAAGCGGTGGCACGTTAACTATAACAAATACAAAACCTAACATTGTACAGACCACTATTACGGGTAATGCTGCTAGTGCAACTGTTTTACAGACAGCGAGAACTATCGCAGGTGTAAGTTTCAATGGAAGCGCAAACATATCATTAAATAATAATGCCATCACCAACGGTGCTGGGTACATCACCTCTTACGTCAATACTACCTATACAGCAGGCACGGGGCTTCTTTTAACAGGAACAGTATTTAGTAACACCATTACCAATAACAATCAGTTGGATAATGGTAGAGGATTTACGACTAATACCGGTACAACGACTGCGAGCAATACTCAAACTTTCACTAATAAGTCTGGTAATATCAGCCAGTGGACAAACAATTCAGGATACACCACCAATACAGGAGATATTACAGGGGTTACCGCAGGTTCAGGTATAAGTGGAGGAGGTACAAGTGGTACAGTAACGGTAACCAACTCAGACAAAGGTTCATCACAAAGCATATTTAAGAATATTGCAGTAAGTGGTCAATCAACAGTGGTTGCCGATAGCAATAACGACACATTGACTTTCGCAGCGGCAGGTGGTATGACTATCACTACGAACGCAACCACTGATACCATCACCTTTAATCCAAATGATGATAACAGCAACTACTATGTAAGTGCTGCATCATATTCAGGTGGCATACTTACCTTAACTAGAAATGGATTAAGTGATTTAGAAGCTACAGGCTTCCCTACCAACAACAATCAGTTGACCAATGGTTCGGGTTACACGACTAATACAGGTACTACTACGGCAAGTAATACTCAGACATTCACCAACAAAGGTGGTAACATTTCACAGTGGACAAATAACTCTGGTTATACCACTAACGTGGGTGACATCACAGGTGTCACTGCCGGCACAGGTTTAAGTGGCGGGGGCACATCAGGCTCTGTAACCCTTACCCTGGATTTGGGTGAACTAGGGGTAGGCAATACTTTGGTAGGAACGGATTACCTGGTCTCCGAGAATGGTGGAGCAGATAAGAGGCAGTTAGTTTCTTCTATCCCTCTTAGCATCTTCAATAACAATTCGGGGTGGACAACCAATACAGGAACGACAACAGCGAGCAACTCGCAGACGTTTACGAACAAGGGCGGTAACATATCACAGTGGACAAATAACTCTGGGTACACCACTAACACAGGCGATATCACAGCCGTTAATGTTGGCACTGGTTTGTCGGGAGGCGGCACTTCGGGGTCAGTCACGATAACAAACACTGCGCCTAACATTGTACAGACGACTGTAACAGGTAACGCTGGCACAGTTACTAATGGTGCTTACGTCAATGTTTCCAATAACTTCACTCAGATTCAAAAGACAACACTGAGTGAGCCAAAGCTTCAACTAATATCTAACAGCAGTCCATCATTAACAGCAGGACTGGGAACACAGGTTGGTGGTCAGCTTCTAAGTTTTGGCACAAATTACAGCCAAGGTGGGAATCGTAATAACTCTTATGTAGGTGGTTATTTTAGAATTGACACAAGAACAGGCGCAGAATCTGAGTTCTTTAATGTTCAAAGGATTCCAGCCAGTGGCTCAGAAACCGTAATATTTAAAGTTTCTTCAACAGGGTCTGTGGTGGCTTCAGGAAATGTTACTGCATACTCTGATGAGAGACTGAAGTCAAACATAGAGACCATAGACAACGCCTTAGACAAGGTTAACGCTCTCAGGGGTGTAACCTTTACAAAAGACGGAGAACGTGGCTTAGGAGTCATCGCACAGGAGGTAGAGAAGGTCTTACCTGAAGTGGTCTTGGACGGGGAGTACAAGTCCGTGGCATACGGCAATATCGTAGGTGTACTAATTGAGGCTGTTAAAGAGCAGAACGCAAAGATTGAAAGATTGGAAGGTCTTATTGAGTTGATGATGAAAGACAAATAGTATGGCAGTTCCATCATCGGGTACATTGACAATGTTGGGCATTGCCCAAGAAAGAAAGTTTGGAACATATGGGTCAGGCACAATTACCTACGCAATACTAATGACCGACTTGATAAATGGTGGGGGCAGCAATAGTTTCCCAGCATTGAATACCCTCAGTCCTTCTAAGCCAAACACATCCACACCTCACGCAATGAATGAGTGGTATGGCTATGACCAAGACTATGAGCAGTGGCGTTCTTTTGATATGTTTGCAGGCGAAGGCTGGGAAGATGCCGGAGAGTCTTGCAACAGTCAGGAGGGTGACAATCAAACTTTTTACTATGATGACGGTGCAACAGGCACTGGCGTTGCTTGCCCACCTACTGGTGTGACTATATATGAGGACGATGGATTGTCAACCGCTTTTGATGGGCAAAACCTGTGGTGGCATTCCACTTCTTGCGGAAGGACATATCATATCACTGACACAGGTGACCTTGATGACCTTGCTGGATGCTAAGTTTATTAAAAAATTCATACCTTTACCAATAATAATCAAAACCAATTAAAATGAAAAAAATAACAGAAAAAGAGCTAGACTCAATCCAAGCATTAGTTAATGAGTTCAATTCTCTGAAAGCGCAACTTGGAGATACAGTAATCTCCCAGCGAACCCTTAGCGATAAGGTAGAGGAGCTGAAAATTGCTTACACAAAAGAGGAGAAGAAGCTGATGAAGAAATATGGCAAGGAGGCTGTAATCAATATCCAAACAGGAGAGATTACTGAGGCCCCTGAAAAGAAGGAAGCCGAGATGGCTGCGGCAGAGTAGGTGGACATTAGGAAAATCTCTATAGGTCCCGACTATAAGTCGGGTGCGATGCACTATTTAGTGGGTCAGGAGATATTAAATGGAAACTTTTTTATTCATTTAATTAAAAAAGACGGGGACTCTATTCTTGTCTATATCCAAAGCGATGATGAGGTATTGCTATGGAAGGAGTTCACTTACACTATGCCTATCTCTATTGAGTACAATATAAACTTTTAAGTATGTCCACAGAACAGATGCAAGCACGGATTGATGTGCTTAATAGTGAAAAGTTGAATACCGAGGACTTTGGTAAGCAGATGGAGATTGCTGACGAGATTCACAATATTGAAATGAAATTAAACGGGACCAAGCCGACAGATTCATACATAGATTGTGTTGGTTGTGGTTCGTAAATTAAGCTATGAAATCACCATTCGCGTTTATTGCTAGACCTGTAAAGGGGAAGAGGTACAATAACACGAAAGAAATAGCAGGTATTGATTTAATTATCAGTACCGACCAGGAGAACCATAATTTCTCGAATAGACAGGCTGAGGTTGT
>TARA_R110000803_G_scaffold79304_8_pt1 | contig 10485 bp, 24 predicted proteins | sample TARA_R110000803 | Tara Oceans TARA_R110000803 (sample SAMEA4397772) | marine metagenome | biome: Polar Biome; feature: [SRF] surface water layer (ENVO:00010504); material: water (ENVO:00002006), including particulate matter (ENVO:01000060) such as... | depth 5 m | reverse complement strand
CCAATGTTCTTGCTGAGCTGTCCTTACAGCGGTGAAGAGTTCTTCGGTTCAGCTCCTGAGAGCTGTATCCTGCAGTACAAAGCGTACGCAAAAGATGCAGTCGCAGACGGAGACATGGACGAAGATGAATTACTAATACCACTAGACTAAGCACTATGAGACTACAGGAAATAGCAATGAAGATGTACAGCAAAGCTGTTGAGCAACTGACTATGAAAGAGGCAGATCAGTGCTACCAAGCATGGTGGGAACTGAATGCTAGCGACCCTGACAACGTCGAGCAGTTTATGAACGAGGATAACGTATGGAATTAACCACAAAATACACAGACATGACAAACGCAGCAAAATTATTCGGATCACTAGTAATGAAAGGTGTTGACAGACAAGGCAATCCACTTGTACAGCTAGTAAGCTCACCTGACATGAATATACTACTATCAGTACATCAGGAGCTCAAAATTGAGATGGGCAGACCAACTCAGATGACTACGCTAGCAATAGCATCAACAGGCATGAGATGTTACTACGCTAAGGATTTCGGAGAGAACATTGCACTAGCGGACAATGACTTCTACAAATTGGAATCGATGTGCAACAAGATGTCAAGGATTCAAGCTGACCAATGGGAAGCAGTTCTAGTTAACGAACTAGGATACTTGGAGGACTAGAGTGTATGGTACAGGGCAGGTTCGATTCCTGCTCGCTCTACTAAATAAACCACTATGAACGCAATTGAATTTAAGGAGCAACTTAACGTCAGCTCTTACAGAAGGTCTAAGGAAACAGGTATTGACTATGAAGTTGATATCAATAACGAGACTTACTACATTGTACGTCACGCATCGTCTGCATGGTCAGCGCTGAGTATTGATAACAGCGAAGAGTACGCTCACAGCACAACACGTAAAGATGTGTTAGCTGCAATCAAGTCAGGCCTTTTTAGTATCCACCAAATAAACAATCAGTTATGAGAGAAGGAATAAGACTAGTATTCATCTTAGTAGCTATGATGAGTGCAGGGTTCGCATTAGCGTTCATGAGTACAGGGTTCTTCACTATAACGCTTATCTACGCTGCTCTAGCAGGGCTAACGTTTGTAGGCGAGAAGAAAGCTGTTAAGCCTTTGAACTACTACAAGTTACATCACTACGGCGACGAGTTCTTCCTAGAAGATGCGAACGGAATGATGATTGCATCATGCAGAACTGAAGTAGCTGCTATGTACAAGACAGGCCAAATCACTCACAATATAAACCAAGCCAAATGAGAGTAACTACACCAAGCGCGAATTACACAAATCTACTCGAGCAAGGCGCGTATAGATTGAGAATCAATTCAATCGAGTACATGAATCCTGAGTTAAACTACACCATGCAGAATGACTTACATCAAGTGGTAAGCTTCTTTGAAGATCCTGACCATGGCGATGAGTCAGAGGTATGGATCGCATTTCCTGAGTTCAAGCTAGCGTTTCTCAGTTCGTTCTACGAGACGAATGACATGACAGCTAAGGTGAGAGACATCTACACAATCGCTGAGCTAGAAGAGAAGGAGATTGATGGAGATGTAGACATGGCCTATGTACCGCGCCTAGTCACCTGCAACAACGGAGTAGAATTGAAATTGAAATTTGAAGTATAAACCACTAAATATATTATTATGTCACCAATCGTATTCGAACAAAAATGTGAGCCTATATTCGGAGGAATGAGCTCAGCACTAGCAAGTGCAATGGAAGACCAACAATTAACAGCATTAGAGACTGCAGCAGCGCTTAAGTTGATGTTCACAGGAGGTCATATCGGAACAAGGTTCCTAGTAGCTATGACTACAGACGGAGCTTTCTCCATCGTTGACGAAACGCATCGCACTACGCTGAGCGGATGGTTTCAATGGGGTAAGAGTGATGAAGGTCATGACTTTTGGTCAGCAGTAAATGATTCAGTTAAACTAATGTCGAAATTCTCATGTTAATAGCCACAGCAGTAATCTCATACGCAGCAAACATTGCAATACTAACTTACAAAGCAACTAAAAACAAGTAGCCTTATGAAAAAAATTATTCTATCATTACTCGCAGTATCAGTATTCGCTAGCTGTGAGCCAATCGAACCAATCGGAGAATTTGCACTAGAGTACGAGATGTACTACGTAGCGCCTCCTATTACAACGGAGAACAACGAGAGCCTAATGCCTATACTACAGGCGGCAGGAACTATCAGTCCTTTCAAGCTGTTTAGAAAGCAACAGGTAACAGACAGCTTATTCAATCAATGTGATTGTGACTCAGTATTCACTCAAACAATAGCTATCTAATGGAGAACTTCGACATACATAAAGTAGGGTACAGAGGCCGCATGGTCATGGACAATCAGACAGGCTTGCTAGGAGTTATCAGGGATAAGTTCTACAGCGGGCTATACGAGATAAGCCTTGAGCGTAACGCTACAGAGCATGCCTTTGCTATTGATAATAGTAGAGAGTATCCACTAGAGGAACAAATGGAATGGCCAACTAAAACGTTTAGAAAGGCTGATCAACTAACACTAATAGACTAACCACATGAAGAACGCAATCAACTATGACTTCGGGTCACTAAGTATTCAAACATTTTTCGATAGTGTAACACTAACTGCTAAGTCTCGTATCAGATGGGACGACGTTGTGATGGACGAGCTAACATATGCGGCGCGCTCGGCGGACGATGCAGTGGACAAAGCTGTTAGGTTCGCTACCGAGAAAGCTCAAATAGATATCATAGGGTAATGGCTGTGACTAGACGAATGTACGAGGCTTACGAGCTAGTACGGAAGACAGGTTATCAGGACATGCACGGCGCTCAGGCGCTTGAGATAGCTAACATTCTATTAAGAGGAGAGCTCAAGATTGACATTGGTCAATGGGCATTCATTATTATTAACTATGACGAATTAAAACAGGCTTATGAATAAGATAAGAATAGGGGTCACTATAACGAGAACAATTCTAAGTGACGTTTTTGTAGAACTTGATGACGTTCAGTTCGATAAGTTCATCACAGATGGCTTACTAGAAGGCGATGAGTTCAGCGAGAGTTCGCTAACGGATTTGTTCTACGAGCAGATGAACGAAGAGGATATCAACGGAGAGGAGCTGTTCTTCAATACTGAGGCAGCGGAAGAGTATTAACATGGAGAGTATATCTAATTGCTGTAGCGCAGGGGCTTGGATCCCTGAGACAGACATTTGCTCACGATGCAAAGAGCATGCGGAGTTCGAAATTATAGAAGACTAATTCAAACCACTTATGAAAAAAGTAATCTTATTATTAGCTGTTGTATTTAGTATTAATGCATCAGCTCAGGAGGGAATAACTTCTTGGTCTGTTCAATCATCTACAGGCGCAGTAGTTATGGATGAACGAGATTATGAAAGCGCACTTACTTTACAAAACCCCGATGGTGATGCCGTTATGCTCATGGCCACGGGAGATGTTGGTGCAGGGACTCCTGTTTTAATATATTTAGATGGAGCATCTTTTTGGACTACATCGATAGGAGGCATGAATGGATTTACGCTACTATCTTGGGACATTTCAAAAGAGCCTTACTTCAATGCAATGAAACAAGGAAGTTATGTTGTTGTGAGCGGAACGAAGCGGAACGGGGAAAATATACTAGTTACCTTATCAGGTATCACTAGAGCTTATTACGCAATCAGGTAATGATAGATACTAACGATCCTCAATACCAAGCAGAACAAGCAGAGTTTATGGATGACAAGTGCAGCACATGCCTTTGTTATCTTGATGATGAGGACAGATGTCCTCGAAGATGTTAAGCATGTAAAGGTGATCATGTCAGGTTCGACTCCTGACCATGCTGCAGCGCGTAAAGGTGATCATGAGGGGTTCGACTCCCCTCCGCGCTCCTTAGTAGTACAATGGTACTCGTCCTTGCTGACCTAGTAGTTATGTGGTTATAACTAATGCTAGCGAGAGGATAACAACATTCATTCATTCTAAATAAAACGACATGATTACAACAAAAGAAACAACATTGGAATGGCTTGAGAGCCAAGTCCTAGGGTTCGATAGTGTTAGCGATGAGGCAACACTAAGATGGAAGGTAGATTCGTTCTTCATGAAAAGAGGCTTTGAGCCTAGGAACTTCTCACATAGCGATAACTTTCAGAACTATTGGAACGTCAATAAGGCAAGCAGTATTAAGGTTAACAAGGTAGATCACTATAACGATGAGTTACTAGGTAATGATTCATGGGTGATCATAAAGGGCTTTGGACATCTATACGCCACATACATAGCGCCTTACAACGCATTACAAGATGTAGGTGTTACATGGGGATACAGAGGTCACTACTTTACTTCTAAAGAGAACAGCAAGAAAGAAGACTTGCTACATGCATTGCAGATACTAATCCAAAACAATTTAGCGTATGAGCTTTGATGAGATAATGGGCGGCATCGTCCCTAAAGATGACAAGGACTACATTGGTAAGTCACTGATAGATATCTATGAGCTAGACGAGGCTAAGATCATGACAAGAGTTGAGAGGCTTATCGACATGAGCGAATCGGAGTTCAGAGATGACGAGTTCATTGATGAGATCAACGACGCAGGTGACAAGACTGAATCGTCTGTTGTTGGTTATCTCTACTTCAAAGCTGTCTTTCACAGGATGCTAGATAGTCAGGAAGAGTTCTCGTCACTGATGGAGATGATGAGCGAGGCTATACAGGAAATGCCTGATGAGTTTCAACAGCTATACGCTGAGACATTGATGAAGAAGATCATGGACAACGATCCTGAGGCTTTTGATGATATGGATGAGCAGTAGTTACTTAGTAACTCACATGTGTACGTATACGCACTATGAATATATATATGTAATATCTTCTCCCTTATAGGGGAGAAGAAGATATTACTCAAGACAATATAACTATGATACTATTAGATACAGCAGTTCACGCACTGCATACAATTTTCGCCTTCTCAATCTTGGGACAGGCTGTTATCCACTTAATCGTTAACCTTAAACCAAAGAAAGTATGAATAACATTATGATCATTATCAGGCCTATGATTGGGGTTGAATTATTTGAGATGACTGATGAGGAAGTACAGCTTGAAGACATACATTCCACAATAGATGCTGACTATCTAGCAATAGACAGACTTACAGATGAGATTGAGTTATGGGTAGATGATGAAGGCATGGTCAATGGAGCAGCCAATCGTCTAGGCGCATTCTCTATCTTTGATGCTGACGTTGAACGCTTAGGTCAGGTTATGTATGCAGGAACAGCTGTTCTAGTACGTGCTAATCAAGACGATCAGTCGGAGCATTCATTAGGGTTCAGCCTAGAGAGAGCCAAGCAGATTGTAACGTCACTATCCTTCCAAGGGGTAGCTAATGTGTTCTAACGGCAATGGATTAAATTAACTTGCCGTGCTACTTGTTTTATGTACGGCAGCCTATTATATTAGTAAACCACAATAACAAACAACAACGTATGACTAAATTACAGACAGCACTCATCGCAGTGCAATCGGAGTTAAAGGCTCCCAAGAATCAACGCAACAACTTCGGTAAGTACAATTATCGTAGCGCAGAGGACATCTTAGAGGCTGTCAAGCCTTTACTATCTGCTAACGGGTTATCAATGACAATTAGCGATTCAGTTCAGGAGCTAAGCGGTATGGTAGTTATCACATCTACAGCCACTATAACGGACGGAACGGATTCAGTATCTTCATCAGCTCAGGCAGGTGTTGATCCTAATCGTAAAGGTATGGACATCGCACAATCGTTCGGTAGTTCTTCATCTTACTCACGTAAGTACGCTATGAACGGCTTACTACTTATAGATGATACAAAGGATGCTGACGCTACTAACACTCATGGTAATGCGTCCTCACCTGCTGCACGACCTGCTGCTGCCTCTCGTCCTGCTGCCGCTGCTAGTGGTGCTGAAGACAAGGATTGGTTCTCTAAGAGTATAGACTATATCAAGTCTGCTGCTAACAAGGGACAAGCCTATGAGATGGTTGTCGCTAAGTATGGAGCAACAGCTAGCGAGAAACAACTTGCAGCTCTATCTAAGTTCACAGGATAATTGGAGTTCGCTAAAGCAATTCAAGAGAAAACGGGGAAGGGGTATGTAAGTGCTTCTTCCCTTAAATATGCAGTCCCTTCTTCTAAAGACTTCGACATGATGGCTTGGGAGTTGAACATGAAAGGCGAGCTTCGTAAGACAGGCAAGCACTTCACGTTCGGTGGGCTGTACGACATGTTACTACTTGAGCCTGACAATGTTTGGGATAAGTATTGCGTGCTCGATGATAAAGAGATCTGTGAGGAGATCGGCGGGAAGAATCCACGTGCTACTAAGAAGTACAAAGAGTGGGCAGCTGATCAAGCTACAGGTAAAGAGCTTATCTCATGGGTAGAATACAATACCGCTAAGGTTATGGTCAAGAGACTAAACAGCAGCGAGGTTGTAGACTACGATACAGGAGAGGTAGTGAGTCTGTCTAGATTCATTCAAGGTGAGCCACAGAAGGAGTTCAATTCATGGATCGGAGAGATACCTGTTAGAGGTTTCTTAGATGTTCTAGGAGATGGATTCATAACTGATGTGAAGACAACACGCAGCATGAAGGCATTCAAGTATGACGTATTCGATTTGAATTACGACCTGCAAGCATGGATATACTGCAAGGTGTTTAACATCACGGACTTCTATTGGTTGGCGCAAGTTAAGGACAAGCCTTACACATGTGCTTTGATTAAGGCATCAGATGAAACGTTAGCTCGAGGTGAGCAGAAGTTCTACGATGCAGTTTCTAACATAGAGCAATGGTTAATCAGTGATCCGAAAGGGACTGAGACTTTCGCACTACAATACACTTTATAATGACTAAATACAGATATCAATTATCAATGCGCTCAGTACGTAGGTTCTTCTATTCACTAGTAGGAATCAGAATCGTCCCTGAGGTATCAGACCTTACATATATAGTAGAGTCTGTTAACTCAATGTATTCAGTCGATCTTAGCACCCCGCAACATGGTCACAAAGAGGCTCAAGTAAAGCAAGCTCTTGTAGTGTACCTAGACGAGGCTAAGTTATTCAAATCGGATACACAGATGACAATAGCCCTATGGGACGTAGGAGTAGCTAAGAAAGGCTTCAGTAGGAGAAACGTTACTCACATGCTTAACACAGCGGGTAACGAGATGACTGACAGCTTAGTCTTCAATGAGTTCAGAGACTCAATCAATGCATCACTATAACGATCACCAATTCATTTTTAATTTAATTAATAAGTAAACAACAACAATTATGGCTGATTATCAAAACAACAACCCGTTAGTAGGATTCGTAAACGCACCACGTGTAGAGATCAGAGTATCTTTCACAGAGGCTGAGCTTAACGACATGCGTCAATATCTAACAGGTAAGGATACCAAGCGAGTGTATCTAACTATCAAGACAGGCGAAAAGAAAGACAAGAGTGGTAACTACCAAATCGCATCGGTATATGATCCACGTGCTAATCAACAAGGTTCAGCAGCGTCTAACTCTTACGCTCAGAAACAAGGAGCTCCTGCACCATCACAAGCTAACGCTACAGGTGGAGGAGATTTACCATTCTAAATTAGGATAACTTAATTTAATGTATTACTTTTATGCCCCTGCTAGAAATAGTGGGGGCATTTAATTGCAGGATGGTTTAGTCTATATTAATAGTCTTTACTTGGGTAAGTATCCATCTTGCAAGGACAGAGAGGATGGTCAATGCGGTTCGACTCCGCACTCTCTACTAATTTAAATTCAATTGTTATGAAAAACTTAATCCTAGGCGCTGCAGCTTTGCTAGCGTTCGCATCATGTCAGAAACAACCAACAACATCTGACTCATTAATCAACAGATCATTCAACGCTGACTTGGTAGCTCTTGAAAGCCTTGGCGAGATGTTCCCTGATATAGATACTACGTTCTACAACTACGCTACGATCACGTTCTCAGAGAGTACAATATCCTTCGAGGATTCTGTAAGAGAGTTGGGTGGTATGTTCGTTGAATTAGTATACGATATAGAATACTTAGGTGATGTTGTCGTCATAACTCTAGAGGTTGATGATATTGAAGTAGAGACAGCATGGGAGTTCAATCAATCAGGAAGAGTTATTACTCTTTACAACCTTGAGGATTGGTCAGCAATAAATCCCCTGTACAATATCAAGCTAGAGAAAACACTAATCTTAACTGAACTATGATAGTAGATAAAGCACTAACGAAAGTCCTTGCTATGCATTTGTATAGTGAGGGCATGGGAAAGATATCTGATATCACAGACACTACGTTTTGGATAGAGGGCAAGCGCAAGAACAAGGTAGAGGTTCACTCTTCTATGCTAGGTAACAAGATAGACTTCACAGGCTGTTGTTTGTGTTGTGACTTTATGTTACTTAGTCTATTAGATAAGACGGGTGACAATGTTGTTCTGCTACCTACTGACAAGCTCAAGGAAGTCATGACTGACAACCAAGTATCGTTAGTAGACATGGCGGGCGTTATACTCTTTAGATGGGCTGTAGAGTTCCTACCTGAGAATGTCGCTTAATCTAGAGGCTGCAACAGACCTGCTTATCTTTAAAGCTCTTGTAAGATGTGAGACTAAAGCAGATGCAGCCAAGCTACTAGGCATGACAAGACGGAATCTATACAATGTGTTAAACAAAAAGCCTACACTATGGACAAGCGCCCAATACACTCGTACATTATTGAAGTCAAATACAAAAAAGGAAAGTCCTTCATCAACAAAGAAATGAAAATAGTCTCTGTCTGCTTAACGGCAATGGAGATGAATAACACTCCTAGAGTTGTAAGGACATTGCAAGCTCAGGTATACGGCGTGAAGAGCGCTGCATACAAGAGTTCAGATAAAAACTTATGGATTACGAAGATCCTACAGAAGATACATATCGGTGAATCCTTTCACTATAACGATGAAAACTACAGAAAATGATACTAACTACTAACAAGATGCTTGACTTCTTCCCTGCTGACAATCGTTTCATACACTTTGTCGCTCGTAAGAATCACATGTTCTTCAGGAATGACGATGACGTTGAGTCAGCTCGGTTCTTTGCTATTGAGGCTGTTATGCGCCTTGTTAGTTCAGAGTATGAGTTTGACGATGAGAAACATCTCTATTCCGTAGTTCAAAAGAATGTTCTACGAGCGATCTACAGGATGATCGAATGGAATCAAGCTAAGAAAAACTCACAGGATATTCGTCCTGAGTCTGACTTCATCATGAGCGATGAGGACAGCGATACACTTCGTTCATATGTACAGAACGCTCCCGCAGCGGATACTACATACGACAACACAATGGAGTATATCGAAGATGCGGCACAGCAAGTCCTAGATGATGTAGGGCTTTCGATATTTCATTTAACCATGGGCGACGTTGCTCGTAAGGAGATCTCAAGACGCTTAGGTATAACACCTGAGGCAGTTAGACAGAGACAAAACAGCAACGTCAAGAAGCTCAAAAAATACTACGATACACATGAAAATGACGCAAAAGATCTTCGAGAGACTCGTGAGCAAGTACGAGGAGCTATACGATATACACCCCCTGCAAAAAACAAGGCAACGGAATGTGCTTATACCGAGGCAAACGCTTTTCTATATACTCAATACGAAATACCATATTCATTTTCAGACCCTGAGTGAATGGACGGGATGGGATAGAAGTATAGGATACCACAGCGTAGACAGAGTAACTGATGGTATGTCTGTCAGAGATGCTGTTTATGTTGACGAGGTTAACAAATGGAAAGTAGTATTCGTTGCAATGCAAGGATACCTTAAGGATTCAGTAAAGTTAGAGGAAGACAGAGCGATCACAGCTGAGGCTGCTATCATTAAGTTCCTCAAGGACTATGACTATACCACTAGTCTAGATATTATTAACAACGTTAAACAATCATTACGATATGACGGATAAAGAAAGAAAGAGTACAAAGATATTCCAAGGAGTATTGATGTACTTCCCCAATGCGCTACAGGAAGTAGCACGTTGCAGCTTAGCATCCAACCAACAACACAATGGTGATGCTCCACTCTATTGGGACATGGACAAATCGAAAGATGAACTAGGCAGTCTAACAAGGCATCTAGTTGATCTTGCTTCGGGAGAAGAGTATGACGAGGATGGTACGCTAAACGTTGCTAAGATAGCATGGCGTGCACTCGGAGCACTAGAGAGACATCTAACAGGAGGCGAGTCCTTCGAGAATGAAACCTTTTATAAAGAACTAAAAACTAAGTCACATGGGCAAGAAGTCAGAACCAAGAGTAACGATGTTTCAGTCAGTCTTCAAGACAGACAAGCCGTACCACATAACACTATCGACAGCGCTCAAACGCATACAGGACGGATCTTCTTCGGAAACGATCCAAGCA
>TARA_R110000803_G_scaffold40778_2_pt1 | contig 10487 bp, 10 predicted proteins | sample TARA_R110000803 | Tara Oceans TARA_R110000803 (sample SAMEA4397772) | marine metagenome | biome: Polar Biome; feature: [SRF] surface water layer (ENVO:00010504); material: water (ENVO:00002006), including particulate matter (ENVO:01000060) such as... | depth 5 m | reverse complement strand
AAAAATAAAAATTATAGCAAACATGATTTAAGAAGGTCAATAGAAGATATGTCTGCTCCAATCCAATTTGTAATCCAAAGATTAAGAACATTAGAAACATTATTCAATGAATATATTGAAATGGAAGGTAACGAAGATAAATTTAAAGAGTTTTTAGATGGCAAATATAAACAGCCAGAACATAACGAAAGCTGAAGAAGCTCTACGGCTAGCTAGTAAAGACCTTATATCATTTGGTAAACTATTCCTTCCAGACGATTTTAAGAGAAGTGAAACTCCATTCTTTCATTATGAAGTAGCCGACGCCATTGATGACCTAAATATAAAACAAGCTGCTATTATTATACCTCGTGGTCATGGAAAGACTGTTTTAACTAAAGCATCAATCATTAAAGACTTTGTATTTGCAAAAAAAGCGAATTTTTTATTTTACGCTTGGGTTTCTGCTACGCAAAAACTTAGTGTAGGGAATATGGATTATATTAAACATCATTTAGAGTATAATGATAAAATTAAATATTATTTTGGCCCAATGAGAGGAAGGAAATGGACAGAAGAAGATATAGAATTAACAAATGGATGTAAGCTTATTAGTAAGAGCAATGTGGCAGGAATCAGAGGTGGAGCAAAGTTACATAAGAGATATGACCTCATCGTACTTGACGACTTTGAACACGAAGCAAATACAATCACAAGAGAAGCTAGGGATAAAAACGCTAACTTGGTTACTGCGGTTGTCTATCCTGCTATTGAGCCTCATACTGGGAGGTTGCGTGTTAATGGTACTCCTGTTCATTATGATTCTTTTATTAATAATCTTATAACTAATCACGAAAAAGCTAAGAAAGATAATAAAAAGTTTTCATGGAAAGTTATTACCTACAAAGCATTACTTGATGAGAATACTCCATTATGGGAATCGTTTTTTCCACTATCCAAAATAAAAGAAAAGAAAAGATTTTACGCAGATTCCGGTCAGCCTCAGAAGTTTTACCAAGAATACATGATGGAGGTAATGAGTGAAGAAGACGCTATATGGAGAAGAGAGCATATCAGATATTGGGAAGGGTACTTCAAAAATGAAAATGGCATTAATTACATTGTTAAAGATAATGATGATATTCCTGTTAATACATTCATTGGTTGCGACCCTGCAACAGATATAGATACTAAGCATAGTGATTTCTCAGTAATAATGGTTATAGCTATTGACTCTAATAATGAATTATATGTATTGGAATATGAGAGGCATAGAAGTATCCCCACTATCGGTTCTAAGAATCCAGAGACTGGTGAGATACTTGGCAAGAAGGGAGTTGTGGATATAATCCTAGAATTGCATCAGAAATATAACTGCATGTCATCCACTGTAGAAGACGTTGCTATGAATAGAAGCATCTTTCAATCTCTAAATGAAGAGCGAAGAAGGACTAATAAGTACGATATTGCAGTAATTCCTGAGAAACCCGGTGGGCAACAAAAGAGAAATCGCATTTATTCGGGACTTGCGGCACGTTTTAGTACGGGAACGGTACATTTAAGGAAAAATATGTTTGATTTAATCAATGAAATCCTTACTTTCGGCCCCAAGATGAGCCACGATGACACAATAGAGAGCCTTTATTACTCGCAAGTGCATGCCTTCCCTCCTAATATGAAAAAGGATAAGGATAAGAAAGGTTGGTTCAAACCCAAGCGAAAAGCAAAAAGTTGGTTAGTAGCATAGGAGGTATCAATTATGCCTAAATTCGGTAAAAGAAGTAAAGAACGTCTTAAAGGCGTTAATGTAAAACTTGTTAATGTTTTAAACGAATTAATTAAAATCATGGATGTTACCATTATTGAAGGTGTTCGTTCAGATGAAAAACAAAAAGAGTATTTTGACAAGGGAAAGAGTAAGATTGATGGAATCACTAAAAAAGGGCAACATCAATTAGGCAAGGCTGTAGACTTAGCTCCATATCCTATTGATTGGAATGATAGAGATACGTTTTATTATATGGGTGGGATGCTTAGGGGGATTGCCAAACAATTGAATGTAAATATTCGCTATGGCGGAGATTGGGATGGCGACGGAAAAACAAAAGATAATAATTTTGATGACTTAGTTCACGTGGAGATTAGAGAATAGTGTCAAGGACAAATAAAAAAACAAAAGCTCATGTAAATAAGCAAATATGGGACAGGGCAAATAATTCCCATAGACAAAGATGGCAGACTCTTTCTCAGAAGGGATATGACTTTTATCTCAATGAGCAATTATCTAAAGAAGAAAAAGACCAATTAGAAGAATCGGGTATGCCTACATTCACTATTAATAGGATAACTCCTATAATAGAGATAATGAAATACTTTGTGACTGCTAATAATCCGAAATGGAAAGCAGTTGGAGCTACTGGAGATGATGTAGATGCGGCTCAAGTACATTCAGATATTGCAGATTATTGTTGGTATTTATCTAATGGTAAATCATTGTATAGCCAGATTGCCCTCGATGCTCTTACTAAAGGAGTGGGTTATTTTCTTGTAGATATTGATAAGGACGCTGATAGAGGAATGGGAGAAGTGAGATTCAGCAGACTTGACCCTTATGATGTATTTGTAGACCCAGCAAGTCGTGACTTTTTATTTAGAGATGCTAATTTTATTCAAGTTCGTAAAAATATTGCTAGGTCTCGTCTTATTAATATGCTCCCTGAATTTGCAGCTAAGATTAAAAAAGTAGCAAAAAGTTCAGATGTTATTTCTTATTCACAAAGAGATACAAACTTAGGGGAAACAATTCAGCCTGAAGATATTACAATGGGCATAAGCATAGAAGCTGAAGATGAGGATATTGTCCCATACTATGAAACTTATCATAAAAAGAAATTCAAATATAGGAACGTCTATATAAAAGTAGAACCATCCAAAAGTGAGCTTTTAATATTAAAAGAACAAGTAGAAAAAGAAGTTCAATCATTCAGGGAAGAAGTAGAAGTCGGCCTTATGGAAAAACAAATGAAAATTGAAGAGGCTGTTCAATCTGGAGAAATCATACCTGAAAGAGCTAAATTAGAAATTAAAAAATCTCAAGAAATGGCTGCTCAAGCTATTAGAGAAAAAGAAATGGAATTAATATCTAGGGCTAGAGACCAGGCTACGATAATTAAACAAGAAGTTATGTCTGAATCTCAGTATAAAATATTAATAGATAGTGAACAATTTAAAAAGAAGATTGTTGATTCAGTCATTTTTTATGAGAATAGAGTCATACAGACTTGTAGTGCTGGAGATGATATATTTTTATATGAATACACTTTACCAATAAATGAATATCCGATTGTCCCTATTCCATATATGTACACTGGGACTCCTTATCCAATGAGTGCAGTCCAACCATTAATAGGGAAACAACAAGAAATAAATAAAGCACACCAGATAATGCTTCACAATGCAAACTTAGCATCGAATTTAAGATGGATGTATGAAGAAGGGGCAGTCCCAGAAGAAGAATGGGAGAAATACTCATCATCACCAGGTGCTTTATTAAAATATAGACAAGGGTTTGCTACTCCAACTCCTATATTACCAGCTCCAATAAATAATGCATTTTATACGGTGGTTCAAGAAGGGAAATCAGACGCTGAATATATAAGTGGAGTACCTTCATCTATGATGGGATTTGCACAAGACCAAGCAGAAACATATAGGGGATTACTTGCAAATGATGAATTTGGTACTCGTAGATTAAAAGCTTGGATGGGAAGCGTTGTAGAGCCTGCTTTAGAACATTTGGGAAGATGTTTCCAATCACGAGCTCAAAGACATTATTCACTCGAAAAAGTATTTAGAATTGTGCAACCAGAAGCTGGTCAATCTCCACAAGAACAAGAAAAAGAAGTAAAAATTAATATTCAAATATATAATGATTACGGAGATGCAATTGGGAAATTTAAAGATTATGCTAATGCAAGATTTGATATAAGAGTCGTAGCTGGTGCTACAATGCCGGTTAATAGATGGGCATTATTAGAAGAATACTTTAAATGGTTCCAAGCTGGTCTTATAGATGATGTAGCTATGATAGCTGAAACTGATATAAGAAATAAAAAACAAGTACTTGAAAGAAAGTCTCTTTATTCACAATTACAAAGTCAAGTTTCTTCTATGGAAGAGGCTATGAAAGATAAAGAAGGAACTATTGAAACATTACAAAGACAATTAGTGCAAGCTGGTATTAAGATGAAAGTCGGTGATGCAGGTAATGAAATTAAAAAAGATGTTCTTGAAACTGAAGCTCAACAAAAACTTCTGAGAGGAATGTTAAAAGTAGAGTTTGAGAAAATGAAAGACAAAATGCAATCAGACGTAGAGAATACTAAAGAAGATGTATCTCAAAATGAGGAATAATAATTCTTGAATATTATAAAATATGTTTGGTAAATTAAGAAAACCCCTAAAAGGAGATTAGTATGTCAGAACAAGTAGGTAACGCCTTTGAGGCCCCCGAAAGTACAAGCGTACAAAGTGCAGTTATGGACATGGATTCTAATGATTTCTTTGAAACATTGGATAGACAAGTCAATGGTGCAATATTAGACGAACCTTCGCAACCAACCTCGGAAATAAGCGATAATACGCAGACGAGCCCTAATGCAGAAGTTCAGAGTGAAGTATCCAATGAAGTGGACACTTTGCAAAAAAGGTATGGCGATTCAAGCAGAGAAGCTAAAAGGTTAAACGGAAAACTTTCCGAAATTGAGCCTTATATGCCGATTCTTGATGCTATGCGAGAAGACCCTAATTTAATTACTCATGTGAGAAATTATTTCGAGGGTGGAGGTCAAACCCCACAAACAATGACTGAGAAGTTGAATCTCGATGAGGACTTTACGTTCGATGCGGATGATGCTTTTTCTCAACCTGAATCTGATTCAGCAAAAGTACTAAGTTCTACTATAGATGGTATTGTACAACGTAGATTAAATGGTGCTTTGCAAGGGCAAAAGGTAGAAAATCAAAAACTAGCGAAGGAAACCGGATTTCGTCAGAAGCATGAAATGTCTGATGAACAATGGTCTAATTTTACAGAATTTGCTAAATCTAAATCTCTTGAACTTGATGATATATATTATCTGATGAATCGAAAGAATCGTGATGAGAAAATAGCTACTAACGTAAGACAAGAAGTTCACAATAAAATGAGAGAAGTTCAGCAACAACCAGGTACACTAGCCACGCAAGGCAGTACCTCTGTTGAACAATCTCCAGATGATTCAGTATTTGATGCCATTTTGGGTTCGACCCACGAACTAGAAAAGGCTTTTGGTATGTAATTATCAATAGCCATTAACCCTTAATAATGAGGTAATAAAATGGCTGATGTATTTAGCTTAGGTGCTTTTGATGACACGGCTTCGTGGAATAATGGCCCTTCAAAAGACACTGGTGACCTTAGACGAAAGTACAATTTTGGGGATAGAGTTTCTGAACTGAACATTGCTCAAGACCCTTTCTTCCGATTTGTATCTAAAGTCTCCAAAAAACCTACGGATGACCCTGAGTTCAAATTTACTGAACGCAGACCTTCGTATCACAAACGATACGCTTATGTATCAAATCATGGAACAACTGCTCCATCTAGTATGGCAGGAGATGATGCAACTGTAACTCATGGAAATGTAGATGCTGGTGATATTTACTACTTTTGCATGATTGGTGATTATAAATCTGCTGGAAATATCCAGAATATTTATGGTCAAACTGGTAATGATATTGTTCCCGGTGTAAGTGGTTCACAACCTGCGTTTTTCCTTCCAAATTCTGTAATTAAGATTCCTTATCTTACTACATTTAAAGGTAGTGAAGTTATAACTGATTGGGAAGACGATGCAGCTGTTGATGAAGCAACTACTCCAGACGATTACTTAATTGCAAAGGTATTGTCAGTGGATACTACAAGTGTATCACATGCCGCTATCCTTAAAACAGAAATAATCAATAAAGGTTCTGCCGCTGCTGATTTCGCTCTTGCTTCTTACGAAGCTCACGATGATGCTCTTGACACTGTAGATATTTCATCTAGGTCAATTGCTAATTATCTTGAAAGGAAAAGATGTTATGTAGTTGGTTCGGCTCATGCTCAAGGAACTGGATACCCAGAGACTTGGAAAGACCAACCTTTCTCAACCGCATTTGGACTTACTCAAATTTGGAAAACTGCTATGGCAATGGATAACACTACACGTGCTACCGTTCTCAAGTACGAACCAAATGAGTTTGCACGAATCTGGCGTGAAAAGTTGATTGAACATAAGTTCGACATTGAACAATCATTGTTATTCGGTTCTCAAGGGACTGATAGCTCTGGAGCTCAATATACTGAAGGAGCTGTTGATTTCTGTGTATCTTACGGAAATATCTTTGATGGTTCTGGAATGGGTGGAACAGGTACTAAATCACAAGATGATTTTCTTGATGATATGAGTAGCTTCCTTGACCCACGTTACAACAATGCAAATGCTACTTTATTTATGGTTTCAACTGATGTATATAATTGGTTACATAAGCTAAGTGGTTACTTTTCTGCTAATGTTTCAAAGGTCGCAGACTATTCTAGTAGTAGTTCTACTGCTCTTGGAAGAGCTGATTTTAACATGGGTGGAAAGAAGAGCGTCTTTGGTGTAGATATTACGCAGATTTATACTCCTTATGGGGTAATGAATGTGTCTCGTAATATTCACTTAGACGGAACTGGAGTTAAAATGCTAGCTGTAAACATGAAGAATTGCGCATATCGACCATTGGTTGGTAACGGATTGAATCGTGATACTGCAGTTTACGTTGGAGTCCAGACTCTTGAAAATAGTGGTGTTGACCGTAGAGTTGACTTAATTCAAACCGAGGCCGGTATGGAATGGCAAATGCCAGAATCCCATGCGGTCTGGAAATAGGAGGTATGAATAATGGCTAATCCTTTATACGGACAAAATAAGCTTGACGATTCTATTGAAAAGAAACGTAACGTAATCACTCTTGGAGGAAAAACATCTGTTACAAGTTTAACAGCTGATAATACAGGAAGTCTAATAGTTTTAGATGGGACTGTTGCTCAGATACAAGTTCTTAACTTGCCAACTGTTAAACCTGAAGATATAGGCACTTACTATGATTTTTTAGTGACTGCTATTGGAGCTAGCGGAGCCGCTGGTTCTTATACTATCAACACAGGTGGGCATGCTTCTGATTGGGATTCTTCAACTGTGGGGTATGATGATTTTCATCCAGCCTCTACGTTGTTAATTGCTGAACCTACAATAGTAGCTACTGGTGATAAATTAACTGTATTACCAGCCTCTGGTGATGGGACTATGATATTGGCAAACAATACCAGTAATGCAATAATAGCATTAGGTTCTAATTTCAGAATGACTGCTGTAGCTCAATCAACATTGGGGACAGCATCTACTAATGTGTGGTTTGTGCAAGGTACATTGTACACTTCTCAAGCAACTGGTTTTGTGACTGGAGCCTTATTTACGGCACCGTAAGTTCATTAACTAAACAATATATAGGGGTCTTCGGGCCCCTATGTATAAAGAAAAATTTTATATGGCAATATCAGATATACAAGCAACAGTTTTAGCGAACACTGGGAATACTCCAACATCTAATAGCGTTGAAGATGCTCAAAGATATGTAGCTGCCAGTATTCCAAAAGATTTATTAAAGTGGGCTGCGAGTCTTACTGACCCAGCTAGTCATGGTGGGAATACATCACAAGGCGTTAACATAGTTATGCCTACTGCGACTGATAGTATATTAGATGTATCTAGAAATGGATTTAGTGCATCTGAAGTTCCATATGATATGAAAGGATTTATAGCAAATTCTTCAAGTTTACATTTAGCAACAAGCACATATCCAAAATATTATCTTGACAATGCAGTTACTGATAAAGGTGTAATAGTTTTAGTTAAACCAGTCCCAACTGATTCTGAGACTGCTAGAGTTTTATATGTAGATTATTCTAAGATAGATGATGATTCTGATTTAAGAAATGCAGTAATTAATTATGCAAGTTCAAAAGAATTTAGTGCATTAGCGGTATCTTCTACATTCCCAAGTATGTCTTGGGGGAAAGAGACTCCTCCTGTATTTACTCCACCATTATTACAACAACCTGATTGGAGTGATGTAGAAAATTGGATTACAACTGAAGAAGATTCAGAGATGCTTAATTCAAGAGTATCGGCAATACAATCTCAAATAGCAGAATACACTGCAAAAATTCAATCAGCACAAGCTGAGTTTGGAGCAGATTTACAAGATTACCAAGCAAGATTAGCTGAGACAGTCCAATTAAATCAAGGACAAATATCTGAATGGCAAGCTGAAAATGGTGTTAAATTAAGTCACTATATACAGATGTCTTCTCAGTACTATAATTGGGCAGCAGCAGAAATAAAATCTTATATAGAAAATAATACAAAAACCTTAGAAAAGGTTATCGAATTACAAAGAGGTAAGTAATGGCAAATGAAATAAATACACAGATTAGTTTAAATATTAAAACTGCTCTTGGGGCAAGATTAGATAGGTCTGAAGTAAAAAAAATAGATATGACTGGTGAATCAGTATTACAAACAACTCAATTAGTCGCAGCAAGTAATGTTGCTTTGGATATGTCTAATACAGAATTAGGAACTCCCGGTTATGTATTTATAAAGAATTTAGATGCAACAAATTATTGTAGTATTGGATTAACTGGTAGTTATACAATAAAATTAAAAGCTGGTGAGTTTTGTTTATTCAGAGCAGCTGCTGATTTATTTGCAGCTTTTAATACTGCACCTGGATATTTAGAAATAATAGTAGTTGAAGACTAATGACAGTCTTAGAATTAATGGAGCGTCTTAATATCAAAGAGGAAACTCTTGCTATTGCTTGGATAAAAGATGCAATTCATTTAATACAGAGTAATACAAAAGAAAAAGTAGAATCTACTAAAAGAGATTTAATTAAATCTGTAAATAGCACAGATAATGTATACATACTTCCACCTGATTTAGTTTCTTTAGTAAACATTAGCATTTTAGATACAAGTGCTAGTAAATATAAAAAAATTAAAAGGATGACTTCACAACCACATTATTTAACTGAGGACGCATCACCATGAGTTTTTTTGTAGATAGAGAATGGTTTTATTATTTAAGAGGAAGAGAAATACTCTTATATAAATTACGAGGAGGTTCTAGTACTCAAAGAATAAGTCAATCTGGCGTATTCCAATCTTATGATAACGAAATGATGTATCCAGATGAAGATATTGCAGATGGATTAAGAATAGAATACACAAGAGTTAGTGAACCATTTGTAGCTGAGGCTTTAGAAACAACAACTGCATATTTAAGTGGCACTTCTTTTAAATTTCAAGATACGTCTACTGCTATATATACTGGTTCAAGTAATCTTAGTTTTGTCTCAACTGGAAAAAGAATAAATTTTGCAGCTGATGAGATTGATACTACTGCTAATTTTTATGATGGTCAATCAATTGTTGTTAGTGGGACAAGTTCAAATAATGGCACTTTTACAATAGCTTCTGCTGGGGTAAATACTAACCAACTTGTTGTTGAAGAAACTGTTGTTTCTGAATCTGATACATCTGGGGTAATTAAAAGTTCGACTGGGTCTATTTTTAATGGTACAGCTGGAACAAATACATTCACAGACTTTTCGGCTAGTGATAAAATAAGAATAAGAGGTTCTTCAAGCAATGATGCTGATTATACAATATCTTCCGTTTCTACAGATGGAGATGCTTTAATTGTCTCGTCTGCCCCTTCATCAGTTGAATCATCAGGTGAAAGAGTTACTATTACTCAAATACCATTAGAGGTTGTTGCTCCTTCATCGACTTCCCATATTAATCTAAATAAAATGTTAAGTTTATCGGTTTTAGATTATTGTAAAGGAATGTTAGCAGAGCAAAATAATGATATAAACAAAAAAGAATATTTTATGAAAGAATTTTTTAGTAAATTAGGGGACAATGAAAGTAATAAACGGAACATATCAGTTTCGTTCCCTTCGGGGCCTTTCGCAGTAAGATAAGAATTAATGCCTTTATTGGCGGTGGTGGTGGTTAATATATAGGAAAAGTTATGGCAACTAACTTAAGAAAGTACACAACTCAAGAAGTATTAAATAAGGTATATGAAGACGCTTCTGGGAATACAATAGGCATAAACGCTGCTACATCTAAAGAAACATTAAACGCAGCTCTCGATGAAGCTAATAGCAGATTAAATGTCTCTCTCGCAGGCGGAACAATATCTGGTGATGTAACTATTTCAGGTGATTTAACTGTAACGGGTGATAGTGCGATAACAACAAATGAGGTTATTCAAGGTACATCTATAATTGATATAAATAGTACAACAGCATTTACAGTTCGCAAAGACGGTGCTGGTGGGGATGTATTGACGGTTGATACCGATGGA
>TARA_R110000803_G_scaffold21803_1_pt1 | contig 10500 bp, 26 predicted proteins | sample TARA_R110000803 | Tara Oceans TARA_R110000803 (sample SAMEA4397772) | marine metagenome | biome: Polar Biome; feature: [SRF] surface water layer (ENVO:00010504); material: water (ENVO:00002006), including particulate matter (ENVO:01000060) such as... | depth 5 m | reverse complement strand
GGGGGTGCCTCTTTTCCTCAATAGAATCAATCACTTACGTCTGACTGTGACCCATCGTATCGCTTTCGATTAACGCTTATAGTTAGGCCGCCATCAGTGCTAATCTCAGTCGCTTTGAGCGTAGGCTGGATGTACTTCGCAGTTCTATCTAGTGCTTCAATAGCCGCTCTATGATCTGCTATCTCACCGCTCAATTGAGCTTGCCGCTGTATCTCAATGCTTGATTCGATCATGCTTAAAATTGGATCAAACGTCGGGTAGCGCTCCGACAAGCGTTCTGCTAACAGCCGCCGCATTGGTTTATTTCCCGTTCCCTTAGGCCTTGCCATACTTAACCTCCAACTACTTTGATTTGATTGAATTATTTATTTATAAGATTGTATCATTAATAGCCATCATTCATAAATAAGACTAATGTGTAATTAATTTGATAAATAGTTTGCATTTGTAAATTAGATATTACTATAATAACCAACAGGCGCAATAAAGCACTGTATAAATACTGTATAAATAAACAGTAATCAACCGATAGGTTCGATAGGTGACAATATGCACGAGACAAGCCAACAGATACTAAAAGCATTACCGCACAGTACAGACGATGATCTACATATTTTAATTGGCCGTTTAACGCTCAATATGTACGGCGCTGAGGTAAGTGAACAATGCGCCGAGTATGTAATATTAGAACGCAAGCGCCGCGAAGCAATCGATAGCTAAACTAACTAACCGAAAGGTGCAAGAGATGGCGACATTAGCGATGTTAAAAAGAGAAGCTCTAAAGCACGGTGCAGAGTTATTCATAAATAGAGACAATGGTGAAGCAGAGGCGTGGTTACCAGAGGGTCAAATATGGAATGCAAGCCAAGCTCGATGCATTGTTGTTAGTTTTGGCTATACAAGTGCCGGTGTAATGCCTAAAGTTTATGATTATTTAATCGACGATATGTCACAAGGTATTTGGTAAATTAACCGCCCTTTCGAGGGCATAACCGACAGGTGCATAAAATGAATAAATCAGAAATATTAAAGGTTTTACTGGAGCAGCATGACGATGTAACGATAGTAAAAGCGCATATTCTTTATTATCGAGATTGGGATGGCGATATATTAAGTCGCGAAAAATTATCAAATGATCGTTCAGCAATGCAATACGCTATATGTGTAACAGCGCAATCATTGTTAAGTGACAAGATGTATAAAGCATTTAGAGCAAAACGTATGCTTCTTACTGAAACACTTTGGTACAAAAAGCGCATATGTAATTACGATGGCACGCCGCTCACTGAAGATCAAATAAAGACACGCGATTGGGCAATTGCACGAGATGCTAAACGCGCAGCGTAGTTGTTATCATGAAGCACATTTAAATAGTGTGCTTTTTAATACTAACTAACCAACCGAAAGGTAAAACAATCATGCAACATATAGTCCACTTAGAGACAACTAGCATTACATTCGATGGTCAGCCTAAAAGAGTGCTGGATAAATTTGTTTACAAGTTAGAGCGAGAGGCAAAACAGTTTTTTGACGACATGGTTAGGGATGGCGAGGCTGGCGACATTGTAACTAGAGCAATTAATAAAGATTTAATCGAAATTAAATTAATCAAATAACCGACAGGTGAATAAAATGAAACTCAATCAAATAGCAGCAAATCAAACTGAGCTTGATCTAGGATTTTGTACTGTATTCTTTAGCTACAACACGCCCGTGGCGGCACGTTTAACAAATGGCAGTTTAGTGCGAACTACGGAGTGGTACAGCGTGACAACAACTAAACACATCAATAAATGGCTAAATGGTTGTGAATGTTTAACCGTTCCGCAATCTCGCATTGATTGCCTGTTAACTTCAACATCTGAATGCGATTCAGACTATAGCGGGGTGGCAGCATGAATATAGATCATTATGAAATGTACAATGAATCGTACATAGATGAAGCCAAACAGATGTTAAACGAACTATCGAAAATTCCAGATGCGGCATGGACGCTGCAAGACTTTTCAAAATATGTGAGCGCATTGAATACATTACACGCGATTAGGCAATTAAAAGAGGTGGCAGCATGACATTTTACACTAGACGCGACCAGCTTATGGCCGAAGTTAAACAGGAACGCGCCTCTATGCGGCGGCGACAAATTGTAGACATGATTGCCGAATTGGTCTTGTGGTGCGCGACTTGTGGATTATTGTATTTTGGACTTTTCCTAGGCTAGGGGCAGTCGTCCCATGACACAGGTCAGCGCACTGTGAGCCAATACGCGCACTAGCCCCTTAATTGGGGCTTTTTTTATGCTACTAGTAGGGTGGTATGGCTAAGGGTGCTAATCGCTGTTAGAGAGGCATTAAGAGCGGTCTAATGCGATATTTATTGGTTACTACTCAGGCAAACAACAACTAATTAATAATGTTTACCTATTTACCTATTTACCTATTGTGCTGACACTCTAAGACGGCACTTACCGCTGGTACACTAATAGGACATATAAGGCTGTAACCCTTACCAGCTCTACCTTTCCCAGTATCAGCATGGCCATTATTAATTTAATCAGACATTTAAAAACCTTTATAAATCAATTAGTTAGGATTTTTGCCAAAAATAGGTTTATATTCCCTGCCATGGCTTTTTTTGTGGTCAACAGTACAGCTCCTTTAATTTTTCGATTGAAAACAAACCGCGTTGGTTCAAACCATAACTCTCTCCCCTGCCAAGATTAATTAAATTTTCCGGTAAAAAAAGCTCCTCTTTTGTGCAAGCACCAGCGAATTTGAAAGTTGGAAACTCACCGATCATCAAGACGTATAAATCGCAGGGATTTTTAATCTTAAACCTTTGAACTAACAATCTACCGTCGGCATAATGCGTACACTTTACGTCAACAGAACAGCCACGCGGGGTAGTAAAATCCTCTTTAGGCATAGCCCCGCCAGTGCGAACTGTCAGATCGGGATAGACGTTCAAGAGTTTGGCGCAAATCATTTCTGAACCAATCCCTTGTCTCTCCACCCACTGCTGATCTTCAGTCCTTCCTTCTAGCTTTTTCTCATAGCCTTTTTGGGCAGCATTATTCATGCGCCCATCTGCTATAAATTTGGCCACGCGCTGTTCTGCATCGCTTAAAGTTAGAATGGTATTTCTTCCAAATCTGCAAATGTTGTCGAATCTGGTTTAGCTGGTTGTGGAGCTGGTTGTGCAGCTAACTCCTCGCTGTAAAAAACTTTGACATTACCAAGAATGGGAGTTTTTTCTACCCCGCCTTCCCTTTCCTCCTTTGTCATTGACTGACTAATAAATCCATGGTTGTCGTATTGATCAACTTCAGCAGTATTTATAAATGTCGTTAGATCAAGATATGTACCTTTCTGACCTTTGTATAGTCGTGACTTGTCTATCTTGCTTACGTCAATTTTTACAGAAATTCCTAATTTCATCTTTTAAGCCTCTTAGTTTCCAATTTAATAATATCGACTGCTAAATTTACAGCGTCCTCTAACTTTGCAATAAACTCATTATCACGTTTTATCTCTACAATCATTGCTTTCATCTTGGGGTGGTAACTCATAAACCACCAAGTTTCAACATTGCAAATCCACATACAACCTTGCACTTGTTGATAGTATTTTTTTGGCATTAAATTGCGGCGTAAATTACCTACAGCAGCAGCACCCAATGGGCATTTAATTTCTAGCCCAGAAACAACTTTGCCTTTTTCTAAAATTACACCGTCAGGCGAACAACCAAATTCTTTTGAATCATCAAGAATAAAACCAGTTTGGTGAACATCTATTCCTGTTTCAAATTCAAAAAAAGCCCTTGCTTGCGGTTCTAAATCATTGCCGCGTGTCATAGCCTCATTGACATAAAACTCAGTAGGCTCATTAGACAATCTTTCTGCAATTATTCGGTTGATATAATTCTCAGCACTAGAGCTGGGATTGCAGGTAGCGGTGATTAATTTGTCGAAATTAGATGCAGAAGGTTTACCGATTCGACTTTGCAGCCATTCATCAGAGCCTTGTGCATCCTCAAGAATAATCATTTAATTCGCTCTTTTTTTGGCCCTTTTGTTTTCATCGAATTTTCTTTTTCATTTAGTTTTGTTAGAGCAAAGTTGTAATTAGAAGCAAGTAATTGATCAACTGAATCGCACTTAAAAGCCAAACAAAACTTTGCCACATTGCTGTTAGTTTTTTCTAGCAAACTTTTTAGAATGACAGACTGCTCGTAGCTAATAATTTCATTTGATTCTAGCGGCAAACTTTCTCCCGCATAGATGTAATGACCCAATCCGAACATTGCTAGTGCTTTCACTAAGCATCTCATTTTAGTATTTGCTATCTCAGTGGATGGTGGGTTGAGCATTGCTTGATTCTTCATGTTCATAACAGCTAACCACATCGTGTGCGACACACCCTTTACCGTAACTGTGCAGTAAGTTGTTACGCTGCCATCACTATGAATTTCATTTTCGCCAAACTCATAGGTTGAGTCAGGATAATGCTCCATCAGTGTTGCCCATGCCCATGTCCACGAAAGATAAGTAAATCTTCCCTTTTTTTCGGTGTGTTGATTTACGTCGATAGTCGATAATTTCTGCCACACATTCATTGTTTCACTCCAGTTTGTGCATCAGCACATTGTTGACGCGCATATTCGACGTTATATCCATTCTCATAACTGACAGGTTGATCGCGCAAAGCATCATGCCGATGCACAGCGTCATACTCGCCGCGTTCAAAATCAGATAATTCTTCAAACAAAGCCTCATGGTCAGATTTACCTTCAGCCTCCCACAGAGAACAAGTAATAAGATAGCGGTGGATGTGACCATAAAAATGCTTGCCTAATTTCTCCATATCCTTTTGAAGAATTGCAGACTTTATTTCTTCGAGAAACTCTAGCTCCGCGAATCTGTTTGCTTTGGCTTGCCAGTCTGACTTAGGAGAATCATGGATAAGCAGAGTTTGCGAAAAGTCTAATGCTTCCCATAACAGAAGTTCATCTTCCATCTTGTCTTTCAGCATTGAGTTTGCTATTTGAATTGTGCGGGTGTTGCAGTCTTCTATTTTCATTTTGTTTTCCTTTCGGATTGATTTAATGTAGGCACATTCTCTCATAGCAATTTTTATTTAGCAATACCCACTTGCAAATAAATGTTAAAAGTTTTATGCTTCACTAAACAACTGGGGATACAAATGAACATTAATAAATCGCTCGATCATTTTATGGCAAAGTCTGGGATGATACAGGCAGACTTATCTCGCGGAGATTCTAGAATCAGTCCAGCAACTATTTCGTTGATTAGAAATAATCATCGTTCGCCTCGACTTGAAACGATGATACTTTTTGCTGATATGTTCAACGTAAAACTTTCGGAATTTATAGCAGCAGGTGAATGATGGATAAGCCAGCCTACTATGTCATTGTCCCTGCCGCTGTTCGTTACGATGAAAAGTTAACAGCAAATGCTAAGCTGTTGTATGGCGAGATAACAGCACTTTGCAACAAAGAGGGCTACTGTTGGGCAGGTAATAGTTATTTCGCCAATCTGTACGGCGTAAGCAAAAATTCTATTTCGTCTTGGATAAACAATTTAAGGGATGCTGGGCATATATCTGTTCAAATGAATTACAAAGAAGGCACTCAACATATCCTCAATAGGTATATTAAATTGTTGGTGGAGGGTACCCCAGAAAACTTGGGTACCTATCCAAATAATCTGGGGGAGGGTACCCCAGAAAACTTGGTAGTTAATACTACACTTAATAATACATATAATAATCTACACATAGACGAATATGTTTTTATGCCTCCAACACTAAAAGAAGTGGCTGAATATTGTTCAGAGAGACAAAACATAATAGATGCTGAAAGGTTTGTAGACTTTTACAAATCTAAAAACTGGATGGTTGGTCAAAATAAAATGAGCGATTGGCAAGCAACAGTTAGAAATTGGGAAAAAACGGAGAAAGCGAATGCAAATAAACGATCTGGTAAAAGTAGCGCAGCATGGACAAACCCAAACCCCGATAACTTTTAGTAAACAAGAAAAAGATTCTACTGTTTACTTATTTATGCGAATGACTGGCGTGTGGGGTGTTAGCAAGATGAACAGTCTTTATCCTGACGAGGCTGCACAACAGATTGCTCGACGTACATTTGCTAAACAGATTGGGAAGTACACAAGAGAGCAGATAGATGCTGCTATTAATTTTATGTCAGAGCAGAAAAGTAATGCAAAGATGTACGAGTGGCCTGATGTGAATGAAGTGTTGGGATGTTTGCGCGATATAAATAGAGCAAGACCATTGCATCAGAGGTATGTACCCATGCTTACGCATGATGTTGACAAGGGCTATGTGCAGGATCAGTTGTCCAATTTAAAGGAGATGTTTAAGTGAATAAGTTTCGTTCCTTGCCAACAGGCGGTGTTCAAAAGATAGTAAAGTACACTGGCTTTGATGATGAGTATCCAGCACTAAGAAACAATCAGGAATATACTTACGCTGAATTAGCAGAATTGTTAAACAAAAAAATTGATTCGATAAGAAAAAGATTATCAAACAAGTATACATTTACCAGCAATGATCTACGCAACAGCACCAGCCAGTGGCATAAAGACAGAGCTAAAGGGTTAAACACTAGCTTTATAAATGATGATGATGGCAAGGCAACATCTAAACAATTCTCACAGCAATGGTTAAGTACAAAAGCATTAGTAATAAAAACAAACACTTAACATTAAAAAAAGAAGTTATTACAAAATTTGCGAGATGTGATATGGGTGAAAGATGGATAGTTCAAAGTGAATTTAGTTTAAAAAAATTCATAGAACATACAGAAAAACTATATGCAGAGCATGGTTTTATCTCGTTTACATGGTCGAGAAAGAAAATGCGATCTGCTGCACAACAAGGTGCGATGGAATTGTATTTTAGAATGGCAGCGCAAGAGTTAAACAATGCTGGTATATATCAGGAGATTAATTCTCAGTTTTTTAAAAAACCATTATCAATACCTTGGACAGAGCATAGTTTTAAAGAGTTTTGGCGATCTGTACAACTAGCCATGTTTAACATTAAATCAACAACAGAATTACCCAGTGAAAAAGTATCACAAATATATGATGTGATTAACGCAGCACTCATAGATAGAGTAGGCATACACATTCCATTCCCTCAAAAGGAAAACAAATGGGCATTAAAAGAGAAGCGTGTGACGCGCACTTCAGCACAGTAGTTAGACGCAAAGCTAACTTTACTTGCGAATCGTGCGGCAAAACAGACGGACAAATGGATTGCGCTCACATTTGGGGTAGACGCTGTAAGAGCGTTAGATGGTCGTTAGACAACGCTGTTTGCTTATGCAGGGGTTGCCATCAATACTACACAGAAAACCCCTTAGCGTTCACTACATGGCTTTCTAAGGCTATCGGGGATGCATCTATGGACATTCTTAACGAAAAGCGTAACATTCTAATGAAAACTACCAAGTTATTGCGAAAAGAAATAGCAAAACATTATTTATCTGAGATTAAAAAGATGGACGCAGATCCAAACTACCAACCAATTTCTTATAATTGAGGTGTAATATGAAATATTCATTTATTGATTTAAAAGGAAAGAAAGAAATAACAAAAGAAAATGACTTAGAAACATTCTTGTATTCAAAGTTAAGTAAAAATCAAGATTGGAATAAGATAAGAAAATTACATGATTATGAAAAACAATACAACAATATTAAAGTTAACAGATATGAAATGATTAAGAATATCTGTCAGTACGGCCAACACACTGTCTGACCTTCGCGCAGGTCAACATGGACGAACAATCGGTGAATGCCTATACCGTTAAACCCTAATCGAATTGCATTCCTGACTATTGTGCCTCTTTGTGTGCCACTTTTAACTTTAATATCTGCGGCTATACCTTGAGTATGCGTGCCAGATTTAAAGCCATGCATAGACTCATATTGAGATAGATACTTATCTGCTTTTTTCTTTTCGAGTGAATGGTTTGTTGATCTATAGCCTGATGTAATAATAAATGCAAAGCCACACTGCTCTCTCAATGCATCTATTTTATCGTAAAACTCTTGAGTCATTTGATTCTCGCCAGTTTCCTGACAATCAAAATCTGATTCTTTAAAATAATTCATATTACCATTTTACAAGATTTGACCAATAAGCTGCGCTCATCTTTCCTTTAGCTATGTTTCTTCTATGCCTAGCTTTGAATGATCTTGATCGTGCAGTGTCTTGCCTATCGCCTGTTACACCCTGCTGTCCAAATCTTATAGTCTTAACGTTAGATCCTTCTTTAGCAACAACAACATGGCTTTTAGTAGCATGACTAGGTGTTCGTTTAGGCTTGTTATAAGCACTAACACCAATTCGATCTAACAATGAATTACTCATTTACCCACGCCTTTTACACGTTCTAAACTACGCATACCACCCAACCCCAACATACCCATTAAGACAGGGAGCATTGTGCCTGTATCTGCTTGCGGTACGATTATACCAAGCGGTGCAACTAATGGAGAGATAAGAAAGTTTACAGCAAATCCTCCGACACACACCCATGCGGTCGCGGGTCGCCAACTAGATTGGAACCAGTTTCCTTTTGCTTCTTCTGTGTTAACCGCAATTTGCGCCAGAGCAATTTCTTGCGCGTGACGCTCTGACATTGTAGCAATCTCGTGAGCAATCTTCTGTTTCGTATCTGCATTCGGAATAAACTTATCTAGTAAACCTGAGACTGGGCCGATCAAAGCATTAACAATGCTCATCCAAATTTCCCTGCCACGAACAAACCGATCAGCAAAGGATAAATTCCCCAAAGCATTAATTCCAGACGCTTGAACTTTTGGCTGCCCTCTTCTAATCGACGCTCAATATTCACATAGCGAATAGAACATTCTTTTTCATGCGCTTCAATTTTGCTCATAGTTTCTTTAACGGTAGCCATTATTCTTCTATCCAACTCAAGCTGTTTTCATCCCAATAATATCTGCCGTTTTCTGGCATAGGTGTTGGAGCTTCCCAGATGCAAGAGTCTTCGTTAAGTGTCCAGCTTGGAAACGGTTGTGGAGCATAAAAAGCATCGCGGTCAGAATCGTATGTGCTGCCAATACCTGCATAGTTTTTACGCAACGGAGTGTCGCCAAGTAAATGTACGCCGCCTTGAGTGTTGTAACTTGTTTGCACCCATGTGCCATCAAGCGAATCAACCCAGACTTGATCTGCAACAATTACTTGAGTAACAATATTATTAACAACTTTTGCAAAATGGCTCATGTAGTGTATGTCCCAGAAGAGGTAAATGTGTGATACGTGTAACCGCCAGCAGAGCTTACGGTTCCACCACTACCAACTTGATTACCAGAGTATCTAATGATTACAATGCCCGACCCACCGGAAGCATTAACGCGACCACTGATACTTTGACCAGAGGAACCTCCACCACCGCCGCCAGTATTTGCCCCGCCGTTCTGAGGATTATTAAAAGAAGCAGGTGAAATATAATTAAAACTACCGTTCCCGCCGCCACCCGATCCTCCTGATCCAGCACCTTGCGAGGTGTTGCTGTTATAGCGAGTCGCTGATCCACCGCCGCCACCAGCATATGTTGTTCCATCGAGCCACGCAGAACCTGCACCACCGTTTCCACCTTTCGTTGATGTTCCGTTAGCGCCAACTGCACCTGCACCACCGCCACCGCCGCCCGCATTAAAATAATTAATGGTGCGCCCATTGCCTCCGTTGTTGCCTTGCCCGCTTGTTCCAGAACCTCTATTTGTGCTTGTAGTATTATTCTGACTTCCACCGCCGCCACCCGATCCTCCAGTTGCGCCAGATTGGTTCGTCTTGCCCGCGCCACCGCCGCCAACCGAACTTACTGTTGTTATTCCTGTTCCAGCAATTGAACTAACAGAGCCGTTATTACCTTGATTGCTTGTGCTACCTGCCGCGCCGCCAGCTCCAATCGTAACCGTCCAAGAATTACTTGGTATTACTCCTGCTTGCGTCAATGCTTGCATACCACCAGCGCCACCGCCGCCAGCCCAGATACTGGGGCCAGCACCGCCTCCCGCAACAACAAGTGCATTGATACTATATGTGCGCTGTATTACATTAATAGTATAATTTTGACTTGCCGAATTTAATTTTGTGTCTGTAACTACTACGGTAACACTTGGTGTACTTGCTGCTGTAGGCGTGTATTGAATTAATCCTGTCGTAGCATTTATTGTCATACCACTGGGTTTAACTGACAAAGAAAATGTTAACGCATCGCCCTCTGGATCAGTAGCAGTAACTTGATACTGATACAAAGTATCTGTTGTACCTGTCGTAACGGGTGACGATGTGATACTTGGCCCCAAATTAGGCTCACTAGCACCTACGCCTTTTCGCATTGACCAAAGTGATACGTTGGCACTAATCATGCGATTAGCGCAAAGATGTTAGATGCAGTTGTGGACGTAGCTTTC
>TARA_R110000803_G_scaffold131141_6_pt1 | contig 10504 bp, 12 predicted proteins | sample TARA_R110000803 | Tara Oceans TARA_R110000803 (sample SAMEA4397772) | marine metagenome | biome: Polar Biome; feature: [SRF] surface water layer (ENVO:00010504); material: water (ENVO:00002006), including particulate matter (ENVO:01000060) such as... | depth 5 m | reverse complement strand
AGAAGAATGGTTATTGAAGTTTGGGTTTGATGATGGAATAAATGATTACTTAGCTTTTTGTAGGTTTAAAAAAGGTAACTTTGTTGTGGTAAGGGAACAGGATATTTATAGCTACCCTTATGAAGACTATGAGGGTAATGAGTTTGATTTAGAATTAAAACACATACACCAGCTTCAGAACTTATACCACTCACTAACAGGTAATGAACTAACGTTACAGTTGTATAGTTAATTGCGGAAATTAAGAACAAAATTTAATAAATACATAAATGAAAAAACCAAATATTAAAAATTATACCTATACTACAGGTGAATTAAAAAGCCCTATTGAATACATAGAAGCCTTAGAATTGTATGTAAATCATTTAGAAGCAGAGAACAAGCAGTTAACAACACAAGAATAACAAAACAAAGAACTAAACGTATTAATAGTATAGAACAGTCTAAAGTAGAGTAAAATAGAGATGGCAAAGTTTGAGAAAGGTAAAGATAAAACAGGAGGAAGGACTAAGGGAAGTGCTAATAAAGCAACTACCAAAGTAAGAGATTCATTCGCTAATCTATTAGAAGATAACCTAGACCAAATTAAAGAAGACTTTACAAAGCTAGAACCAAAGGATAGGATCAAACTATTCTTAGACTTATCTAAATACGTTATACCTCAACTAAAGCAGTCAGATGTAAAGTTAGAGGGTTCACTAGATATAAACGACTTCGACATATCTAAACTATATGATAGAGAAACCAAAGAAGATTTGGAATAACTTAGTAAACGATACTAGATACTTTGTGATTACTGGAGGGCGTGGTTCTGGTAAGTCATTTGAAGTAGGTAGGTTCGTTTCAATACTATCATTTAAACCTAATCACAAGATACTATTCACAAGGCAGACAATGACCTCTGCACATTTATCTATCATACCTGAGTTTCAACAGAAGATAGAGCTACTAGAATTAGATGCTTTGTTTGATATTAATAGAGGTGAGATAAGAAACAAGCAATCTAATAGCCTTATAATATTCAAAGGACTAAAGACATCAAGCGGAGACCAAACTGCAAACCTTAAATCATTACAAGGAGTTACTACGTGGGTACTAGATGAAGCTGAAGAATTAATAGATGAGAGTACATTCGATAAGATAAATCTATCTATAAGACAAAAAGGCGTACAGAATAGAATTATACTTATACTTAATCCAGCAACTAAAGAACATTGGATATACAAACGGTTCTTTGAGAATGAAGGAGTGGCTGAAGGGTTTACAGGTAAGAAAGGAAATACTACATACATACATACTACATACTTAAACAACAAAGAGAACTTAGATGAAAGCTATTTAAACGAGATAGAATTAATTAAACGTAATAGCCCTACTAAATATAAACACGTTGTGTTAGGTGGCTGGTTAGATAAGGCAGAGGGTGTTGTTATAAGTAACTGGAAGTTTGGAGAGTTTAACCCTGATGGTTTACAAGTTTCATACGGTCAAGATTTTGGTTTTAGTATTGATCCAACAACTTTAATCGGTGTAGCAATAGATAGAAAGAAGAAGAAGATATACGCACAAGAACACTTATACAAACCTAAGTTAACAACGTCAGAGATAGCACACATTAATAAGAAAGTATGTGGTCAGAGTTTAATTATAGCTGATAGTGCAGAGCCTAGATTAATAAATGAATTGGCTTCGATGGGTTGTAATATTGTAGGAGCTGAGAAAGGTCCAGGTAGTATTTCTTTAGGGGTTGCGTTACTACAGGACTATGAAATAATAGTAGAACATAACAGTAGTAATATTGCTAAGGAGTTTAACAATTATATCTTTGCTGATAAGGGGAGTAAATTATTTGTAGATGCTTTCAACCATTTGATTGACCCGTTAAGATATAACGTTACATATCATTTAGGTAGAAGTACAGGAATAGAGATAAGATAAATAACAAAAACAAACTAAATACGTATTACTAATATGAAGATTAAATTAGAGCTTCCCGAACATATTGGAGACATTACACTCGGACAATTCCAAGACTTAGAGTTAATAGATGAAGATGATAGAAACTATGACCGTAAGAAGATATGTATCTTTACTGAGTTAGAATACAACCAACTTAAAGGAGTATCACAAAAAGACTATGCTGATATACTAAAACAAATAGATAAGGCTTTAGAGTTAACCCCTGAGTTTACCAATACGTTTAAGATAGGTGAGCAAGAGTTTGGTTTCATTCCTAACTTAGACAAAATTTCTACTGGAGAATTTACAGATTTGAGTGAGTGGGGAGTGGAAATAGAAAACTTGCATAGAATTATGGCAGTATTATTTAGACCAATTACAAATACAGACCCATTTAACAACTATAAAATTGAAGATTACAACGGTACAGGACAGTATGCAGAACTAATGAGACAAACACCCTTACATATTGTTAACGGTTCTTTGTTTTTTTTTCGGAATTTAGCAACGGACTTAGAACTAAGTATCCTGAGATATACGAGGGAGGCACGTCTGAAGGCGCTAAAGCTTCTAACTACTTCACAAAGTGGGGTTGGTACGCAACGTTAAAGATGTTGTGCAATCGTGAACCCTGGAGATTGGAATGGGTTACTAAATGGAACGTATTAGAAATGCACACGTGGTTAGCAGAGGAAATGGATAACAAGAAACTAATGGCAAACTTAAGAAAGAACCCTAAAGGAAACGTAACAGAATTATAATGAGTAGCAATACAGATATAGCAAACCAAAGGACTGCATTACTTTATTATATTAAAGCTATGGGTGAGTCTGATAATTATATTAATACTATAACTAAATATACTGAAGATGAATTTGATTTAGATAAGATAACGATATACCCTTTATTGAATATAGATATAGGAGATTTTATTTTACCAAGTGAAGGAAATACAGTAATATTTAATATTAATTTATCTTGTTGGAATATTAGAGATATAAATAGTGAAGTTAATACTGATAAATTTTGGGGTCAGGATAATTTAGAAGATAATTTAAACGGAACATTTGATAGCCTTAATAGAATTACTAAAAAGTTGATTAGAGATTTAGATAATAACAATATAACATCTGTAAGTGATATATCTGGAGTTAAACAAATTGATAAGGGAGTAAATTTAACCGATGGATACAACTGTAATTTTCAAGTAGAGATGCCAAATGTAACGCTTGACTTATGCGGTGAAGTATGTTAGTGTATATGCTAACTAAAAAACAAAAAAGTACACGTATGTACTAACTAAAAATGAAAGTTAAGCAAGTATTAGATACATTTGGTAACAACGTAGTTACAGGAGCAAAGAAGGAACTTTCTAAGCAAGGTAAGAACGCGTCTAAAGGACTATCTAATAGTTTAAGTCATAAGTCTAAGGAGTCAAAGAACAGCTTTGAGTTTAGTATATCTATGGAGGACTATGGAGACTTTGTGGACAAAGGAGTTAGAGGTGCTGGTGGTGTGAGAAAAACTACAAGTAAATTTAAAAGAACAAACAATAAAGGTAAGTTATGGAAGCTTAAAAAGGTTACAAATAGTAATTATAAGTTTGGTAGGTCTGGAGGAATAAGCCCTAAGCATTTTACAGTATGGGCTAAACGTAAAGGATTAAGTCCTTTTGCAGTAGCTAAGTCAGTTTACCATACAGGATTAGAGACAACAAACTTTTTAACCAATCCTTTTAACAAGTACTTTAAAACATTACCTGAAGATGTGTTAGAGGCTTACGGATTAGAGGCAGAAGAATTTTTAGAATTTGCATTAAAATAAATAGATATGGAAATAATATACAGTATAGCATTGACATTATTATCAATTTTTATAGGTTACAAATTAGGTGATTATCAAGATAAAAAATATCATACTTCTAGTAAGATGTATCAATATCATTTAAATAATAAATCAAAATTATTTTGGAAATATGGAACTTATGAATGTAAAAGAAGAGAAGGATTAACTGATGTGAAAAATGATGCTAGGAAAAACATTATAACAGGTAAGGTACAAGTTAAAGAGAATAAAGTATCTAAATTTACATCTAGAGGATATGATTTTAAATACTTTCAATGGAATACAATTCCTAAATGGAATAATTATAAGTTTAAATTAAAAGCATGATTAAGAGTTTAAGTCCATATTATTTAACAGTCCCATTTGTATCGGCTGCATCAGGTGACACCTGCACGAGTTTTACAGTTTCAGTATTTGTATGGAACGGTTTAAAGTCTGCAGTACCAGCAACAGCGACAATACAACTTACTAAAGACAATCCAACAGGTTCAACAGGAAACGATACAACCGTAAATATATCCAAACTTATAAAGGATTACATAACATTTGCACCTCAAAGCAATGGATCAACAGCTATTATAAACGGAGAAAATAACCAATGGGTTAGAACTAGTTATACATACATTACTGATACAGCTTCAGATGCTACAACACCACAAGGAGGCACAACTAATATATTTAGCTTAGGATATTCATACGGTAACGAAGGTCAGAATGTTACATCGATTACAGATAGCTTATTAATTACAGGCAGAGAGTTTAAGGTAGATAGGAATGGATACTTTGTTGTACCTGTTTTATTATCACAATCTTTAGTTACTACGGGACTTGTAAGGTCTTCGCCAGCGGGTCAAATAAACGTTGTTATTAGTGAGGCTGCTACCACTACTTCAGGCGAGGTTGTACAGTATATTTGGGTGCAAGTAGATGAAGCAACAACAGATACTAGTATTACAGTTACATTTGAGGGTACTGACATAGAATTATTGATAAATGATGAGGCTAAATACGCTCCTGTAGATGTATTCTTTCAAAATAAAGAGGGTGCTTTACAGTCTTTTGTGTTTAGAAAGGAGCGTAAGGATAGTTTAAGTATTACAAAGGAGACTTATGAAAGTGATAGAGGTCAGCCTGGTAGTGGTTTTCATCAATTTATAGACTTTAATCTTCAAGGAAGGAGTAAGTTTACTTTAAATACTGGCTTTATAGATGAAGAAAACAACACTACTATTAAAGAAATGCTACTAAGCGAGCGGTTATGGTTGTTTGATGGTACAAACTTTACACCTTTAAACAGTACTAAGTTATCTTTAGAATATAAAACACAACTTAATCAAAAGTTAATTAACTATAGTATAGATTTCGAATATAGTTATAACGAAATTAATAACGTATAATGAAACAAAAAGATAAAAGAAAACTATTTAATGAGTTAATGAAGCAGCCTCATTCATGGTTAGTTAATAGGTTAGTTGAATTAGAGAGTAAAAAAGAAAGCCCTACAAATAAATGTAAGGCTTGCCAATCTAACTAAAACAATCATTATGAAAACGCTAAGATATAATAAATTATAATACCATCCTAATTTGACAACAACTATTTATATACAGAATGAAAAGGTAGATTTATTTCAGGAGGAGTCTGTAGATATAATTGCTTCCGTTTTAGATGTTTCAGATATTAAAAAGAATACTGGAGATAAAAGTAAGGACTTCACAGTACCAGCATCTAAAAATAATAATATTTTATTTAAACGGTGGTTCAACGCAAATATAGATAACGGTTTTGACGCACGTACCTCTGTAGATGGTAGAATAGAAATAGATGGTATTGTACCTGTCTTTGGAAATGGTAAGTTTAGGTTATATAGAGTTAATGTAAAAAAAGGAAAGGCTACATCTTACACCATTAGTTTTCTTGGCAACTTGGTATCTTTAATAGATGTATTAAAAAAAGACGAGTTAAAGGATTTAGATTTAAGTGCGTTCGATCATACATATAATTCTACTAATGTTTTAGATGGTTTAACAACAAGCACGTTTAAAAATGGTTCTATAAAATACACTCCATTAGTTAAGAAACAATACTTTTATAATTCAGATAACGATAACACACAAAATGCGGAGAGGGCAAACATATCTTATACAGGTGGGCTTGATACTGGTATTGTATGGAACGATTTAAGACCCGCAATAAAATGTCTTGATATAATAGAAGCTATTGAAACAAAGTACTCAGGTAAGACTCAAGCGAGTGCCGTAGTAGTTAACACAGCTCCAACAGTAGGAGGTACTGCAATAATAACTTTAAACGGTACTGCAAACAATATAGTTTTAACAGGTGGGTTAAGTATAGCAGGAACTGTTGCGGAAATAGATACTGCGGTTAATTTAATATCGGGTTACTCATCTACTACCTTTTTTGGTATTGTAGTGTACATATTTTCAGATGATAAAGAAAGGCAGACAGATACTATTTTCGATGTAGGTACTACTACAGGAATGGCAACAACAACTACTACTATACGCTATGGAGAATTGGATCAGGGTATCACTTTCACTCGTGATTTCTTTGGTACTTCTGAGTTTGAAGATTTATATATGTGGTTGAATCCTGATAAGGGGTTAGAATTAGGTGGAGACTCACAAATTATAGAATGGGATGGTGGTGTATTAACATACATAAACCCATTTACATACGTTGGTACTTATCCATTTGACATAGATACTTTTTGGTCTTTGGTTGTTACTGTTACACCTGATGTAGCATCGATTACAATACCTTATCAAATACTATCTTATAAGAATGGGGAGTTAATACATACTACTGACTTATTAGCGGGTGTACAAACAGGAGGATTTGCTATTCAAGGTGTTGTTTCAGGTGATGTAGATGCTTATTTTGAGGTAAAAACTACATCAAGTTTTACTTATACAGCCTCATTAGGACAGTCTGAAATAGATTTTAGCGTTGTGCCTCCAGTTACTACAACTGTAACCTCTACAGCTTCATCTAATTCTATAGTAGGTGTTGCTATTATATCTGAAAATATGCCTAAGCTAAAGCTTGTGGACTTTTTGAAAGGTATTTTTGATATGTTTAAGCTTGTTATTATACCATTATCTACAGGAGAGTTATATGTTAACACGCTTTCAGGTTATTATAGTGAGGGTTCTACTTATGATATAACACCATATATACATTTTGATGAGAACGATATTAAAAGAGGTAATATTCTAAATGAAATTAACTTTAGATTTGAAGAGCCTTCGACATTAAATAACGTACAATTCAAAACTAATACAGGCATTGCTTATGGAGATGAAGAAACTATACTTTATACAGATGATACAAAGACTGAATTGCTAGATGGTGAATCTTTAGATATAAAAGTACCCTTTGAGCAGATAATATATGATAGACTTTTAGACCTGGATGATAATATACCTACAGATATAATGTACGGTGCTATTATAGATGAAGATTTAAGCCCTGAAAATCCAAAGGCACACTTAATGTATATCTTACCTAAATCACAATCTAGCAAGAGTATAGGATTTATAGATGAGGTGGGTACACAAACAGAAATAACAGGTAGTTTAAATATACCATCGCATACAAACGCTTCTGATTTTCCAAACTATTCGACTGTATTTGGTAGAGAGTTAAACGAATGGAATGGAGATACAATAGAAAATACTTTATATAAAAACCATTGGGAGGATTACATTTTAGCAATATTTAATATTAAGAAACGAGAGTTTCAATATACAGCTAACCTACCTTTAAGAATCGTTACTAAACTAGATTTAAACGATGTTCTTTTTATAAAGGGCAACTACTATAGAATAGATAAGTACGCGTATAATTTACTAACAGGTAAGACTAAATTAAATCTAGTAAACAGTTTTGATAATACTATAAATCCATTCACGGCAAGTCCGTTAACAATAAATAAAGACTTTGGTTCAATAGTACAAACGGTTACGATAACTAACTCTAGCGGTGCTACAAATGTTAAAACGGATTTAGGGTTTGGTACTGCATGGATAACGGTTAACACCTTATCAACTGTATCAAATGTATTTTACTTATCGCTTACAGAAAACACAACAGGGTTAGAACGGTCTATGCGTATAACATTTACTCAAGCGGTTACAGGATTAACACAAACTATTTACATAGCACAAGCAGAATCAACATACGTAGGGAAACTAGATTTTTCAGATGCAAGAGCGTCTGCATATTTACCAACATTATTAACAGTAAAACAATAAAACAATGAGTTCAATAGTAGTAAAAGACGCAGCAGCAGTAGACAAATATTTTCAGACAATAGAAAGCGGTTTAGTAGGTAATCCATTTCAATCGGTAGTACCTGAGTTTAGAATAGCAGCAGCTATAAATCAAATCTTAGGAGACGATGCAGTAGATGTTTCTATATGGGAAAAGGCAAAAACACTTACTAAGTTTGGAGTAAATCCCGATTTAGATAGTGGTACTTCTGAGACTATATGGGGTACAGGAGGATCTGAAACACTAGCTACAACTAATGGAATAGATATAATTGTTTCAACAGCAATAGGAGATACTCAAGACGTAGTAATAGAAGGGCATACTTTAAGCGGAACGGATCTTACTTTTGTAGTTCAGACTGCAACATTAAACGGCACTACTAACGTAACTTTAGGAACACCATTAGCAAGAGTATCAAGAGCGTATAATAACGGTGCAACAGATTTAGCTGGAGATATTACAATAGAAGACAACGGTACAAGTGTAAACCTAACTATACTAGGAACGCTTGGAGAAAACAATTCAGAGAAATGTGCTACATCTACAAGTCAATTCGATTATTGGATTATAACAGAACTTTGCGGAGGTGTAATTGGAACGGTTGCAGCTACAGTAGAATTTAAACTACAATTTAAACGATGGGGGAAAGTTTGGCGGACTGCTTATGAATTTAATTCAGATGGTTTTCAGCATATACAACTAAACCCTTGTATTATTATACCACCTAATACTGATGTTAGAATAGTAGGAACAAGTAACACTAATAACACAGAAGCAGTTGCAGATATTAGAGGTCACTTAGCAATAATTACATAATGATAGCAGAGATAATAAACATACTACAGAAAGATAATTACTACGGTGCTGGTGAGTTTGTAGAAATAGCAAAAGGAAAGCACGAGATGGTACGTAATTGGAAAGATATAAAAGAAAAGATAAAGCGTAAAAGGAAAGCATAATGGCAGTAGAAAAGGTTATAAATATAAAGGTTAATTCTAAAGGCGCTCAAAAGGATTTAGATAGTTTAGGTAAAACGATCCAAGAGCAAAAGGATATTACTTTAGAATTTGAAAAGGAGTTAGTGAGACTTGAAAACCAATTAGCAAGTACATCTAAAGGTAATCTAGCCCAGCAAAAAATAACCAAAGACAGAATTGTAGATTTAAAAGGTGCTTTAAAAGACCAAAGAATATCGTTAAAAGAATTAAATAACGAGCGTTCAAAGTCAACTAAAGCAACTCAAATAAATACAGAAAGCTTATCTAGGAATTACGGTGTTGTACAATTACTTGACCAAGTTACAGGGGGATTAGCTTCGCAAGTTAGAAGTGTTGTAGATGCAAATAGATTATTTAATGTATCTTTAAAAGGAACTAGAACGGCTTTACTTGCTACGGGGATAGGGGCTTTTGTAGTTATACTTGCATCGATTGTGGTTTATTGGGATGATATTGTAGAACTTGTACAACAAACTAATGAGGATTTAGAAAAACAATTAGAATTAAATACAGCTAACGCTGGAGTATTAGAGTCTGAAATATCCCTACTAGATAAACAAATAAAACTATTAGAAAAACAAGGCAAAGGTACTGAAGCATTACAAGAACAAAGAAAAAATTTAATTGCTCAGTCTATAGAATTAAACAACCAAGAAATAAAAATACTTGAAGCACAATTAGCACGTTTAAAAGCTACACAACAAGAGTTAGGACTTTGGGAAAAGATTAAAGCACAGGTAACTGAAACATTTTTAGGACAAGAAGAAGCTGCAAAACAAAGAGCTAGACAAATAGCAGAACAAACAAAAGCGGTTTTAGAATTAGAAGCAGCTATTTTAAAAGCTAGAGGGGAAACATTAGATTTAGAAACTGTTTTATTTGATACTAATAATCCTGAAGTTAGTGAAGAAAAAAGAGATAAACTAGATAAGGTTACAGGATCGGGTGTAGATGATTTAAATAGTGACCCTACAATAGATAGAGAGGCTTTAAGGCTTAAAATTTTACTAGAATTAAATCAAAACTTTTTAGATGAAAGAAACGCACAGGATGAAAAAGCTGCTGATGAAGCAATAGCTTTAGAAGATAGAATACAAAAATCAAAAGAAGAAATAAGAGATGCCTCTATACAAGCTGTTTCTAACGGTATTGGTTTACTTAAATCATTAGCAGGGAAGTCTAAATCTTTACAAAAAACAGCAGTTCTAGCGGATAGTGCGATAGGTGTAGGTAAGATAATAATAAATAAAAATACTGCTGATTTAGCAGATTTAGCACACTCAGCAACTCTAGGCCCAGTAGCAGGCCCATTATATTTATCAAGTAAGAAAATATTAAATACCGTTTCAGCAGGTGTAGGTATTGCATCAAATTTACTAGCAACTAAAAAAGCACTTTCAGCTATT
>TARA_R110000803_G_scaffold82504_2_pt1 | contig 10520 bp, 7 predicted proteins | sample TARA_R110000803 | Tara Oceans TARA_R110000803 (sample SAMEA4397772) | marine metagenome | biome: Polar Biome; feature: [SRF] surface water layer (ENVO:00010504); material: water (ENVO:00002006), including particulate matter (ENVO:01000060) such as... | depth 5 m | reverse complement strand
GATTGGTTTTGGGGAGACATGATTCCTACTCTTCACCACACCGCTACATTAAGAATGGTCGGTACACCTTTCACATACACTGATATATTTGCCGCATTAGACGAGAACTCAGAATATGATGTTCAACGCTACCCCGCTATAAATCAAACAGGAGATGCACTTTGGCCTTCCCGTTGGGATATTGATTCTTTAGAAAAAAGAAAAAGAGAAATAGGTTCTTCTAAGTTTACGAGGGAATATCTTTGCATCCCCATTTCATCTAATACAATGTTATTTGGAAAGGAGTATATAGATAAGTCTAAAGACCGCACAAGTAAGTTATTGTATCATGGTAATAATGAAGCGTTCAAATATTACATCGGGTACGACCCTTCTCTTTCAGCAGACGGTGACTATACAGTAATGATGGTTATTGAAGTAGATGAGGATATGAATAAAAAAGTGGTGACTATGGTTCGAGAAAAGAATATGGATTTCCGTTCACATATCACACGCATATCAGATTTATGTGAAAGGTTCAAACCCGAAGTAGTAATGATTGAAACAAATACATTTGCTAAGTCCTTCGCTATGGAACTTCGTGATATATCTGATTTTCCTGTAAAGGAATTTACCATGAGTAGAAAGAAGAAAGAAGAAGTTATCCTCAACCTGCAAATGAATTTGGAGAATAATAAAATTATACTACCCTATGCCGATGAGAAGTCTAAGGCTGTATCGAATGCAATAATACAAGAACTTGAAGCATTTGGTATAAGTAGTACAGGAAAAATTGAAGGGTTAGGCGCACATGACGATATAGTTATTGCTTTAGCATTGGCTAATCACGCCACAAAGTCTTTTAATGACTCCTTCATAGACATAGATAGTAGCGGCTTCTTCGGAGGGCCAGAAGGACAAAATTTCGGGGGTGGAATATATGGAATTAATATGTAAGGAAGATGAAATTAACACAAACGAACTTCGTAGAAAATTAGACGAATTAGACGAAGCAGATGAAATTCGTAATGTAAAAGAACAAAGTGTTAAAAATGTCATTAAACTTAGCGAATGGCTTCCCTATCAATCTATTGATGAGACTGAAGTTATTAAAGATATTTCAAAATTCTATTCTATAAATTTAACTGAAGCAAGAAATATGTTATCTTCTTTCCCAGAAGAACCTTTGATTGATAACAAGTCTATACCTAATATTATCAAGGATTTAAGAAACATGCGTAGAAAGTTGAAGGGTGACTCAAGAAACAAAATGAGTAAAACAGTGGACCATTTAATAAACGCATACGGAGACCATTTAAATAAGTGCATTGATTCTATTTATTGGCTTTCTCCATATAAGACTCCACTTAAGATGCTTACTCCAGATTTAGTCACTCTACGAAAATTAGAACATATTAAAGACGGAGATGTAAGGGCAGAAGTTATTGACAATTTGGTAAAGATGTGGGAGGCTAACATTTCTAAAAATGAGTTAGACTATGGAAAGGAATATTCAGAAAATTCAAAAGTGTTTAAACAAAGTAAGAAAAACATTCGTTCTACCTTAAAAGAAATACCTCATCAATCTATTCGCAAGTCGAGACAACAAGTTTTAGATAATTTGATTACTAAAACCATTTGCAATAATCCGGGCATTACAAGTAACGCAATACATTCGATGTTGCCTAAAAGTTATCACCGTTCTACTACTCCACAGACTATTTCTAAAATGCTTAGAAAAATTAACGCAACGAATGTCAGTGGAGACTACTACATTTTAAGTGACGAAATTAAAAAGGACTTGTATGGATATGTAGCAGGGTTTATTGATTCTGATGGATATATTACTATGGACTCATCTTATTCACCTCGTATTGGTATGATTGCCACGGGAGATAGAGGTCGAGCATTCTTTCAAGAAATGGAAAAAGAACTTAAGATAGGTCGCCTACACTTAGACCAAAAGGTAGGGGAAAATAACCGTAGTCAGCATAGGTTAAACTTTTATAGTCAAAACGATATTACAAAATTATTAGACAAGTGCCTACCTCACCTTCGGATGAAAAAGGAACAAGGTCGCCTTTTACAAGAGGCTATTAAAATTAAGAAATTCTACAAGAAAGAACCGTGGGCTAAAGACCGTGTAACTGAAATTTTTAAATTAATCAAGTGGGAAAATTGGAAGGATGCACGAAAGCAAGGGGCTTTTGAATTTGAAAAGTATGATGTTCAAGAAGATAACATAACAAAATACAAAGATAATTGTAAGTGGTCTTTGATGAATGAAATGGATTCAATTGTTAAGGAGGACTAAACATGGGAATAAGAGACAGATTTAAACAATTAATAAAAAGAAGAACGCCTATCCCTGTTGAAAAAGAGGTTTATAATTTAGGTATTCAAGAGCGAAGATACCCTCAACATTACGCAGGTCAATATTTATACGATACTGCTAAAAATTCAACAGTAGTAAGAACCTGTTTAGTTCAATTGAAGAATGAAATTTTTCGACGGGGCTATGAATGGAAGAAGGCTTTCGACCTTAAGTGTAATTCATGTGGGTATGAACATCAAAAATATGTAGATGCGTGTATGAATTGTAAATCGGAAGATTTACGCGCCCCTGATTATAACCAGAAAACATTTGCAGAAAACTTTTTTAAGAATCATGTAAATGATTCTCACCAATTGTTTATTGATGTATTGAAGGAATTAGAAACAGATTTGAATGTTATGGATGATGCTTTTTTAATTCTTGTTAAGGATTACTACTTGGAAGAAAACGGCAACATAGCCATGTCTAAGATTAATGAGATATACCGAGGAGACCCTACAACTTTATTTATTGAAGTAGATGAAGACGGGGATAGAGGCCACTACCGATACACATGTATTACACATCGAGATTTTATTAGTGAAGAGAGATATGATAAGTGTGGAGAATGTGGAAGTAATCTACATGCTATTGAGTTTACCAATAAGTCATACACAAAGGAACAACATTACATTACAGGAGAAGTGGTTCATTTTAGTAAATACGGACCTTCAAGATTATATGGTCATCCACCTGTAATTACATTGTTTAATTATATTTTTACATTACAGGCTATGGAGTCTTACATAAGCACTTCATACTCAAAGATGAGAACGCCTAAAGGTATTCTCGCTGTACAGACTAACAACATGGAGTCGTTAGTAAAGTATTGGAAAGGTGTTAAGGAAAAGTTAGAAGCAGACCCACACTACATTCCTATTATGGGAATTGAATCAGACGGTGGTTCAAAGGGTTCAGTAGAATGGATTCCCTTTATGAATTCATTAAAGGAGATGGATTATACGGCTGTTAAGGAAGATTTGAGAACTAGAATTTCTGCCTTCTACGGTGTAAGTAATATCTTTATGGCAGATAGTACCGCTTCAGGTGGACTTAATTCTGAAGGTATGCAAATCTTAGTTACTAATCGTGCTGTTGAAATGGCTCAAGGTGTGTATAATAAATATCTGTTCCCTTTTATGATGGAACAATTTGGCATTACAGATTGGAGAGTACAATTACTGCGCTCGGAAGAAGAAGATGAAATGGCTGTTCTACGACGAAGAGAAATGGAAGTAACATTGGCAATTCAAATGAAAAATCTAGGATTTGAAGTAGACATGAATGAAGATGGAGATTTTATCTTTAAGAAATTCCCAGCAGACGGTCTTACTGAAGTGGATGTTGAAAAGAAAAAGGGTGATGCACCGATAGAAACTGATAAATTTGCAGGAACTAATATAGACCAATCACAGTTAGGACAACTACAAGAACAAGCGTTAATGAGTGGACAGACTAAAGGGCAGGTAGCAGGAGAGGTAGCAGATAAAGCAGACTATACCCCAAAGGCGAGAATGCCTTCTCCACCCGATAAAAGATTTACAGGACTACCCGGAGATGCTGGTAATAAAAATGTAGACAAAAGAACTGAGAGGAGAATAAGATGATTAATAAGGGGTTAATGTCTGATGGTGAAATTTCTACCTTAAGAAAAATATTTCCTAATATTTATCATTATTATATTAGAATTGATAGATTGCGTCACGATTTATCAGATGAGGATTTAATCAATGTTGATATATCGGCAGATATATTTAATGAATTGACTACTATGACAGCCAACTCTGATTATATCTTAGTATTAATGTCTGCGACTCAAGGTAATATGGTTACTGATTATAGGGTTTATAGTTCGTTGAAATTGACTGAGATATTCATGAGTATAGTTAATAATGACGATGAAATTCAAAGACAAATAACAAATGGAAAACTTTATTTTATAAATACTTCCAAATCTTCTTTTACTGAAAAACCGGATAAACTTATTGCATTAGCGTTAGATGTAGAACGAAATCAAAAGGGTATTCCAAAATATGTTACTGCACATTATGGTTATTCAATGAGTACGACAAATCAACCAGACCTTGCAGGTACTCGCCGCACTCGTATGCACACAAGTGAAGCAATTCGTGATGGGATTCTTACAGATTCAGAAAAATCGACAAGAGGTGGGAACTGGCCGCAACAAGAAAATTTAATAAGATTAGTTGATTATTCTGAATCCGAAGGTATTACAACATGGGATATGGTAAATACAAATTTAAAACGGGGAGGTGCAGACCTTCGTAGTAAATATAAAGTGGAAAAAAACCTCAGGTATAGTATAGACTCATGGGGTATTACGACTAGTTATCCACCAATTACAAAATCTACACTATATGTTCAAAGAAAATATACTTTTAATTTTAATCAAAGTAAATTTGATAAGTATATAGGTAAGGATGCCCAACCTGCATTTTTTCAAAAAATTAGAAAATTTTTGAATAGAAGACTTGAGGATGATGCTGAAGGTGAAAAAATGATAGAATTACTAACATTATCTGCTTCTCAAATTGACAGTTCTTTTGGTGGTAACAAAAACATCTTTAAGAATTACTTTGTTCATGCCCCACATGAAAGATTATTCCTAGAAAGTATAAATGCGAATCTTGGAATGTCTCAAGAATATTTAAATAAAATCGAAGAGTTTTTAGAAAAAGGTTTAAGGTCATTCCAAGAAGCAAGAGGTAAATTTAAACCATTAGATAGAAAATTTTTTGAAAACCCTAATCCTGAAAAAGAATATGAAAGAGATATTTTTTATAACAATGTCTACCCATATTTAAATCAAGCATTAGGTGGACTTACCACAGGTTCAGGTAAAAGAAATTATCAACCTACAAGAAAATCTGAAACTATAAATAAAGCATTAACTCAAGATATAAGAGATACAATAACATATCTAAATAGTACTGATATAGAACAATTCAAAAGAGATGTGGAACGCAGTAAATACAAAGGCAAAGCGGTTGTGGACAAATATATCGAGTTTATTAACCAAATCGGTGAAGAATTAGCAGGAAGTGTAACTGGTGAAAATGATTTACAAGTAATGTCAGACAGTGAAAGTACAAAAGAACTTTTTGATAGGCTAGTAAGTATAGGAATGCTTACAAGAAAAGAAGAATTTTCACTCACTCAACTACCTTTTTATTTTTTACGATTAGGTATGTTTGGACCCGGAAACTCGGGGAGGGGCATTACCTTTAATGATTTTGATTCCAATTTAGATAATAAATATAATAAAATGTTTTTTATATTAATAGATATGTTTAAACAAGAAATTATAGTTATTAATTATACCACAGTAAATGACCCCAGCAGATATTCTATCAATTTCCAAGACTTTGATATATCAATAGATTTAAGAAATACTGTTAATCGTATTCTTAGAGAACCTGAAAATTTGGTCCCCGGAAAGGGATATGTAGATGTTGGAGAAAACCCACTTGATGATAAAGGGAAATATTTGCATCAACCTGATGAGGTAGCCCTACCATTTTTATCACATGAACGACTTACAAATCAAGGTATTCCGGATAACCTTAATACAGTACATTACGAACCTTTAAAAGTAGACAGACTTACTAAAAAGGCAAAGGGTCACTTGTTATTTTGGGCAAAACAAACTGATTTTAGTAGCGGTTCTGAAGTGCTTGCATTTTTTCCATTTGATTCGTTTTACCATGATAGAGAAGGACAGGGAAATAATAGAATGGATGTGTGTTTTACCCCGTTAGATGACCCAATCGCTACAAGTGAATTTATAGTAAAGGTAAAATCGGCTTTTCTTAAATCTAGGGAGGGAGCCGATGGGGGGCTGGGCCTCTCAAAGGAAAGATTAAGAAATCTGATTTTTAATGAACTTAAATTAAACCCTCCCAAACCTGCTGGCCCTGCCGCTTGTATTTATGTGGGAGAGAACATGGCTTTGGGTGACTCCGGAACTTATTTTGGCGCACCTTCAGGTAAAGGTTTAGATACTGATTTTCCTTTTAATTTTACAGCATTTGGTGTAAAATCTGTTTCAGAACTAAGAACTAATACTAATGAACACAACCTCGTACAAACTTTAACAATATCGGAATACAATATGAATCAATGGTATAATATGGTTAAAGAATGGGATATGGAAGGATTAGAAAACTTACTCGGTAAGAAAGTTCCCTTTGACCCTGAAAATCTCGCACGGACAGACCCGACGAGTTTCCGAGACACTTACGGGTTTAGACCAGATACCTATAAGCCCGGACATGTATGGCTTATGGAGAATGGACTTATGGAAGAAATAGAAAATAGACTACCTTTTGACGATAAAGCGGAATTAAAGTCTTTTATAAAAAGAATATATAAGCAATATTATAATGAAAACCCAGAAAAGGCATCAGCGACTTTGATGGCAAGAAGAAAAGATTAAGGAGAAATAAATATGAGTGATATAATAAGAAGAAAATTAGATGAAGCAAAAGAAAGATTATCAGAATTAGAACGAAAGGCTAATAAACCTGAACCCTCGCCTAATAGAACTGTGGACTTATCAGTAGGATTACCAGAACTACCACCTCAAAACTTTGAGGCAGACCCAATTATCCCCGGTGTTATTAAACCCGGCCCTAAAAGGTCAAATAAGTTTAAGCAGGTATAAGTATGTGGGAAAATATTCTAAAGGCTACGGCAACCCCTCCGAAGGGAACTTCGGTTAAAGATATTAAATCTCTTTTAATAAGTGCGTTGACTAATCCTATTAACTCGTTAGAAAAAAACCTTTCTAAACTTATTACAAAAATACGAGAAGCGGAGAAAAAAATATCTGATGAAGTTTCCCCCCTTACACAGGATATACGAATATTTGAAATTGCAGATGAAGGTGAAAACCCGACACAACATAAGATAGATATAGATGCAAAAAAGGCTTTAGAGGGTAAATGGAAAAAGCAGGTGGAGAAATTTAGATTGGAAATAATCGAACCGTTGAATGTAGAACTTCTTGAATTGAAAAAACTTATTACCAAAACCCTTACTGAAAACTCATCGAACCCTTTTACCCCAACAATGACTAAAAAACCCACCAATAATAGTGAAGCGGTATATAGTAAACAAGGGGTTGAAGGTAGAAAGAGAGGTAAAGATTGGCAAATATCCGACGACGGTTATGGTAATAACGATTTTTATAATTACAAAGAAAATGGTAAATCTCTACCTATTTCTATTGATGAGGCGGCTCAACATTACAAAGATAGAATAGTTGATTACGGTAAAGAAGTACCGTTTGAAGAATATGCGGGAGGTCGAAGACGGGCGGGAGGTCGAAGACAGATTGAAGATAAAACATATGCTGAACCTAAGTCTCCCATTGTTATCGAAAGTAGAGAAGAGGGTAAAAAATTAAGAGCAAAGACGACCCGTGATAGACTAAAAGACTCAAAAAATTATAAACCTACTATGTTGAAACCGAAAGTTAAAAAACTACCAAAAAATAGAATGACACAAAATTCTAATGATATTCAGTCTGATTTTAAAACAGTATCTTCTATAAGAACTATTTTATATCCTAAATCTAATTCAGAAATTAACAATATAATTCTTGGATTTGACGCTTTCCTACAAGAAGAACCTTCTCCTATTATAGACAAGTTTCGAGAAGAAGAACCTGAAAAGTTCCAAGAGGTTATGGACATATTACAATCCATTGTAGGTTCATCACCTCTACCCGTAGAAAATTACATGACAAAATTATCCTCATTGGTTAGAAGACCTACCGGTTCCCGTGAACAAAATAATACAAAAATTACATTTAAGGGTGGTAATATAAAAATTGGACCAAATCTTACTTATAGACATAAGGGCGACCTTCTTCAAATACCTGTTAATTTTAATCCGACTGAAGAAAATTTTACTGAAATTTCAAATTGGTTAGGTAAAGAGGGTAGGTTTATGCCACTACCTGAAGTATCAAATAAAGTCGAATTTATTAAAAGATTTATTAGTCAGATTTATTCTTCCGAAGAACAACTTGATTCTATTGGAAATTTTGCAGAAGTATTAACCAGCAACAATGACTTTATAGCAGGACTTAAAAGAAAAATACCCACAGTAGGTCAACAAATTAGCGCATCTAAAGAAAAGTCTATTTTCTTAAATTATATCAATAGTGCCAGATACCAAAAAATAAATTTTAAAAAGAATATTAGTCTTTTCTTACATAGATTAGATACAATTCGAGAAGCATTAACTGATGTACAGGTAGAAAAATTAAACAACCTATTAAGTGAAAGTGTGGGAAGTGGAGATTTAGAAGATTTAATTCTTTCTAGTATTGAACTTCCTATAATAAGAACTCAAAATAAGAAAGATGAAAGTTTATCCTCAAAGTTTGGTGCTAAACAAACAGTAATAAAACCAGAATACACCGCCAGTTTATCAACATTATTTGGAAGAGATAATATTGATAGACCCGACGATGGGATGAGAGAACTTTTTAACCTACCACCAAATAATCCAATTGAAGATAATTGGGAACCTATTATTGTAGCAAAAATTAGTGAAAATCAAAAAAGACTTTTAGATAATAGACGAAAAATAATCGGTGTTCAAAAACCCATTCGTCAACAAGATATAGATGAGGGTAAGAGAGCGAGAGATAAATTAAAAAGAAGTGTAAAGGTGCTTACAGAAGAAGCACAGGAAAAGATTTATGCAAAATTGGAATTAGAATACGAAAAAATGATAAAGCCTTATATTGGTGAAATATCTTACGAACCCTATGCCGGAAGAAAACAAAGATTACTTGGCGTATTAAGAACAAAGGGACAGCCACCTCAAATAAATTATGAGAGTTTAAAGGTAACCGGAGCAAGAACAGCCGCAGGTGAAAAAGGGAAGAAAGAAGAGGAAGAAGAGGAAGGAGTGAAGAAAGCAGACATTTCCTCCCTATCTTCAAAGAAAAGAAGAGAGGTAAAAGCGGTATTACAAAATGCTCATCCTACGGAATATTTTGGTGAAGACTACCTCCGTTTGGGCAAAGTTATAAATACGCTTGACGGTTTAGCGAAAGATGAAGAGGCGGTACTGCTGGAGAAACTTGGGGTCAAAAACCTACAAATGGTAAAGACAGCCGCATCGTTAAGAAAGAAATATGAAAATTTATATGACAAATTATACAATATGGTATATGACGAGGAGGAATAAAAATGGAAGAAGAAATTTTAGAAGTATTAAAAGCATTGACAGATAAAGTAAAGGATTTAGAACGAAAGTTAGCAGACTCAGATACGGCAATTTTAAAGGCCGGATTTGTAAGAGGTCCAAGACCGAGTGCAAAATTATCAACAGGAATGCCTGACGGCGAAACAATATCAAAAATGGATTGGAGAGATTTAGATACATTGGTTAAAAAAATGGAGGGGCAAGTATGATTAAAAAAGCAGAAGGTATGACAACAGAAAGAGAAGAAGGTATGGAAACAACATTCGATGTTAGAACGGCGGCGGCACTTACACAGTTATCTGAACTTACAGTGCTACTTACTAACGCATTAGGTTATGAACCAGCAGAAGGACAGAAGGCAGTAAATTCTGGAAAGAAAGTAAATGTGGAAGCACTTGCGGCTAAATCTATTACTAAGCAACAGCCCGAATTAATCAAGTATGATAACAGTCAAAAATTAATGCCAGAAAATATGACATACAAGGCTGAACCTGACCAAGAAGAAGTTCGTATAGAATCTGTTGAACCTGCTGAAGATTCACAGGACAAGGACTTAGAAGGAAAGTTAGAAGCGGCATTGTCGGGATTAAAGCGTATTAGACATACTCTTACCGTTGGTGAAGAACAAGCATTGACTCCAAGTGACGAGATGTGAGGGTAATGATTTTTACTGAATTCGACAGTGTGGTAAAAAATGTTTCTTCTTTAAGAAACATGGTTCGTGCTACATTTCTAAGTGCTAAAGATAACCCCAAAGCATATGAAAAAGATTGGGAAAAATTAGTTGTAGAGTTAAGAGATTTATTAAAAGACCCTAAATTGAAACTACAATTTCCTAATATTGATGATAGTGTTTTATATTCCGATGACTCTTTAGGTGTAAGTAATGGTAAAGCAAATGAACTTTATGGTTATTTTAGTA
>TARA_R110000803_G_scaffold45587_3_pt1 | contig 10543 bp, 14 predicted proteins | sample TARA_R110000803 | Tara Oceans TARA_R110000803 (sample SAMEA4397772) | marine metagenome | biome: Polar Biome; feature: [SRF] surface water layer (ENVO:00010504); material: water (ENVO:00002006), including particulate matter (ENVO:01000060) such as... | depth 5 m | reverse complement strand
TTATAAGCGTTACGATAATTTCTTACAATATTATAACCAAATACTTTGGCGCAACCATAAGGTGATACTGGATTCATTCTAGTTGTTTCTCTTTGGAAACCATCTAAATCAACAGCACTACCAAACATTTCTGATGATGATGCTTGGTAAAATTTAGCATCAGGGCAATTATTACGTACTGCCTCTAGTATATTTACTACACCTACAGAATTAGTTTGTACTGTAAATTGGGGTATTTCGTAACTAATCCTAACATGGGATTGCGCTGCTAAGTTATATACTTCATCAGGTTTAACTTCCCGTAAGATACGTTCAATACCTGATGTGTCATTTAAATCACCGTAACTTACGTGTAGATTTTTGTTATTTCGTATTGGGTCTAACCTGGATTGTTGGTGTTCAGGTGTAGAATTTCTTCTAATAATACCATACACTTCATATCCAAGGTCTAATAGATATTCTGCTAAATAAGAACCATCTTGTCCTCCTATTCCTGTAATAAATGCTTTTTTCATAAACTGTTTTTAAATATATCCATTTTAGTTAAATCGGGCCAATCTGTTAAGACCCACTGTTTAGGTTGTTTTTCTATAGCTTGGTCTAATTTTAATAATCCCTTAACTGCTGTTTCCGGGGTCATATAGTAATGATACCCTATTGTGTCTACATTCTGGTTTCTCCAAGGAACATTTGGTGTTCTACCATCATAAGTCATTTTCTTTAATTGTTCGGCTGCTACTTTATCATCCGTTAATATAATACCCCCTCTACCGAGAGACAAGTGTTTTTGGAACTGAAATGAAATACTCATAAAAGTACCAGGAATATAACTATCTTTTTTCCATAACACTGCCGCGTCTATTACTTTGTTAGTAACGTAATAATAGTCTACCCAATCATTATCTATCCATTTTAGTTCAATCCCTAATTTATGAGATAAAAAGGGTATTGATAAGTAAGTTCTCTTTGGAACTTCTATACTTTTAGCTTTAGTATATCTTAGACTTAATTCAACCCCATGAGTACAACAATCAACTGCTACAGCATAAGGTGCATTGTAGAATTTAGCTAATTTTCTTTCTAATGACTCTACGTGTTCAAACCCCATAATTATTTATTTATAAATTTTTTCATTGCAATACCACTTACTTTAAGGTTATTTTTAGAGTAAAAATCAATTAAATCTATATCGCAAAGTAATGTTACTCTATAACAGCCCATATTTTTCGCAATATCAGTTAACTTATCAATAAGATTTACTCCAATTTTTTTACCTCTTATGTCTTTATCTACAACGATATCTTCAATATGTCCTGCTACTTCGCCTCGTATTTTATACTCTAATACTAAACTACCATAGGCTATAATTTTATTTTGGTACACACCTACTACAGAAATGGAGGGGGATGATGAAAATAACCCCCAACATTTTTCTATATCCCTATTTGAATAGTCTATTTCTGTTAATTGTTGTAACAATAAAAATACTTCACCTAGATCATCTTTCTCTATTACCCTAAATAATACATTACTCATTTAAAAATGTTTTATCTAATTTTTGACCTTCATATGGTCCTGTTTTATATTCATATACTAGGGTATCATCTTCTAATATTTCATAGTTATGTCCTCCTTCTAATGTAAACGAAGCATCACCTGGATATAATATAGGTTCAACTAGTATAGTGTCGTCTAAATCATAGAATATACATTTAACACTACCTTGTATAACCACCCAACTTTCTTGAGCTATAACATCTCTAGTTCTTTCTTTAAAGATATGTCTATGAGGTTTAAATGTTTTACCTTTTTCCATATTAAGATGGGAACATTGTATAAAGTGGTCTTCAGGTATAATATCTTTTCTACCCGGTTTTAAATCCTCCTTTTTTACTACTACGTGTAATAATTTACTGGGGTCTACCTTTGAATAATATTCTATCATAATGTAAAGAATTCTTTAATTTTATCACAAACATAATCTACATCATCTAAATCCATACCATGATGAGCTCCTAGTAAAAAACCATCTTTCATTACAGTATCAGCATTTGTAAAATCCTGTAGGTATTCTCTGTAAACAGGGTGTCTAGTAACATTTCCTGCGAATGTAACTCTAGTTTGGATGTTATTTTCTTCTAAGAATGTTAATAATTCTAATCTACGTTCTGTTTGTAGTGGAATTGCTAACCAATTAGGTTTAATACTATCATCTGGTAGAGTTAATTCTTTGACATCTTTAAGATTTAATAAGTAACGTTCAACATTATCTCTACGTTTTTGTTTAAATGTTTGGAATCTGTCTAATTGTACTAAACCAAAAGCAGCACTCATTTCACTACATTTCATATTATATCCTAAAACACCATATAAGAATTTATAATCGTAAGGTATACCATCTACTTCGTGTGCAAAACGATCATCCATGTTTTCACTATTATCTCCAATACGTCCCCAATCTCTATATTGTAAAGCACGTTTAACTTGTTTTTCATCATTAAACATTACCATTCCACCCATTCCACCAGCTGTAATAACGTGTGAAGCGTAGAAACTAGTAGTTGATACATCTGATTCTTCAGTATAACATACGGTATCTGCTGAATCCTCTATTACTACTATATCAGTTCTACCTAATGCTTTTAATCCATCTTTTAAGAAAGCCCAATCTGGTTTATTACCTATTAAATTAGGTATCATAATCGCCTTGGTATCCTCTGTAATAGCATCTAAAATATCAGTTACATCGGGTACATATGAAGTAAGGTTTGAATCAATAAAAATTGGTTTAAATCCTAACTGAATTATGGGGGCTAACGTTGTAGAAAAGGTTAATGCCGGGGTAATAACTTTACAACCCTTAGGTAAATCTAATGCTGCTAAAGCCAATAAACATGCTGATGAACCCGAGTTAACAAATACACCATATTTTTTACCAAATTCTTTAGCGATTTTTTCTTCAAATTCTATTGATCGAGGACCAAATCCTGCTAACCAACCATCACGTAGTGTTTTTACTACGGCACTAATTTCTTCTTCTCCATAAGCCTCTAACTTATTAGGTGCATACCATATCTTTTTCATATTATTGATTTTAATTTATTATTTATTAACTTGTAAGGTGTTGTAATAATTGTTTTGTTTTTCTTGTCTTTCGATATCTTTTGGGTGATACATTGAAAAATCTTCCATAGCAGGTAAAGTAGCATATTTACTATGTCCTTCTAATACTTCGTGGACTTTATTTTTCCATTTAATTTTAGGATCGTTCTTCCAAATTCTCCATTGATAGTCTGGGTAGTTTACCCATCCTTGTTCATTTACATTCCATCCCCATTTTTTAATATGTTCAGGTGTTAATCCTACTACAGTATTTACTCTAGGAACTAGGTATACTTCATTATCTGGGTTAGATTCAACTATTCTGGGTAAATTTTTGATTAATAACCTATTTGGTACTTCATCAGCGTCAATTTGGAAAATATAATCACCTTTACATGCTCTATTTAGTTTATTTTTCCAATCAGCGAAATGACCTTGAAAACTATCTTCTACTAAAGTAATTTTGTGGGTTGACTTTAACTCACGGAGAAATACTAATAATTCGGATTTATCATCGTTTTTAGTTAAATCTACTAAAACTACTACTTCATCCTCATCTCTCTTATGGTCTAATAGAAATAAAAACAATTTTGTAAATTCTATAAATTCATCACATACTGTAATAGCGTAACTTATTTTCATAAACTTGATATATAATTTTTTAATTTATCTGTTGGGTTCCATCCTAGTTTTTTGATACTATCATCATTTTCCCTTAATGATTCTCTTACATTACCTTGTTGGTCTTCAATATGCATACGTTGAGTTGAAAACCTTTCATTAAACATATCGAATAAATCGTTAACTGAGTAGCTAATGCCCGTTCCTAATTCCCAAGCGTCATCATGTTTAAGATTTTTTACACCTATTCTCCATAAACCATCTACAATATCCTCCACATGGGTAAAATCACGTTTTTGATTACCATCACCAACTATTGTAAGTGGGATGTTGTTTTGAATATTATGTCTCCATATACCAATTACACTGGTCTCTCTACCGTCTACTTTTTCACCTTTACCATAAACATTATAAAACCTAGCTATTTCCATATTTAAACCATATGATTTGCGATACATTTTAATAATTTCTTCCCCTAGGAATTTACTAGTAGAGTAGGGTGAGGTATGAGGATCACACCATCTTGATGCTGAACCAGCGTATACTAATTTCGCCCCAGTCAGTCTAGCGAATTCACATACTTTTTGTGTGCCTACTGTGTTAACCCTAAAGTTTTCTTGGGGGTTATTAAATGATTCTTGTATATGGGCTAGTGCGGCTAAATGATATATAATATCAAAGTCCTTAGCCATTTCTCCTATATTTTCTATATCATCAGCCATATAGAAACAATCATCTTGGTGGTTTGAGATTAAACCAGTTTTATAGTCATCTAATGATTGAACGTCATGTCCCTCACTTAATAATTTTTTAATAAGGTTAGTTCCTATAAAACCGGCTCCTCCTGTTACAAGTATCTTCATATTATTCTGGTATTACACCAATATACGAAAGAGCTCCTATAAAATCACGCTCGTTAAATTTCTTTAAAGTAGTCATATCAGCTCTGAATTCCGAACCATTATATTTATCTTTTAAGTCTTCTTCTACGGGTATTGATTTTACTCCAGCCCAATTCCATTCTTCTCTATTTTTACCTTCAGCGAAAATCATACCTTGTCCTTCTATATTAATTGTAGTAGGCATCCATATTTTTCCACCTTCTTCTTCCTCATCAATTAATTCTTTATGTAGTTCAGGTAAAACTTCTAATTGTTCTTTTAGAAACTGGCTACCACTCAACATTATGGAATTACTTTGAAATCCACAACCATAACATAATTCGATGGTGATTTCGTTATTTACTTCTTGTGAATAGCAGGCGTCACTTTCACACCTGCTACATTCTTTTAATTCATCAAAATTCATATTAATCTATTTTAGTTAGTTGAGATAAATCTAATGCCACTTGTTGTGAGAATTGAGGGAGATTATCATCGAAAATCTTATCTACTAACTTTCTCATTTCTTCATGGCTAAAGTTATCTTTAATATACTGTTTTTGTTTTATGCTTTTAGCGTGGAAGGTTTTGTATTTTTTATATACATCTTTCATTGATGAGATAGCACTTTGGTAATCTACTTGGAACCATTTTGCTTCAGGTATCAACCAATGGTTAGCTGCTGTTTGGTGAACGTTTTCTAATACCCCAGGTAATAATACATTATTACCATTGCCTAAAAAATCTAGGTGGCCTGACCAACCTGATGCTATAATTGGTTTACCTGTTGTTCCAAATTCTAATAAGGGGCGACCGAATCCTTCTCCTTTAGTAAAGGAAACCATAGCTTTTACTTTAGGATGGTTGTAAAGTTCATTTACCTCACTATCATCAAACTCCCCATTTAATAGGTAAACATTTGGTAAGTTATCTGTTTTAAATTCTGACCTTATTGATTTAATTCTGTCTAGGATTTCATCTCTACTTATATAAGAAGAAGTACCAATAGAGCATTTTAATAATAATGCTGGTTTTTTACCTTGAGGTTTATTTTTAAACGCTTCGTAGAAAGATTTAATAGTAACTCCTATATTTTTTCTATCATGTCCAAATGAACCTTGCATCCAATGCCCTACAGACAAATAACAAAACTGTTCAGGTATACTTGATAAATCAATAGTTTTAATTTCAGATGATTTAATTACTTTATAAGTGTCTAAGTTGATACCTTCAAACACTGTATACATTGGTTTGGTTAACTTAGTTGTACCTACTACTTGTCCCGTTCTTTCATCTTTTTTCTCAAAAGACATAGATTCAAAAGTATTCTTAGCAAATTCAGCTGATACTAGGTTAATGTCCATTCTATTTAAACCTTCAATCCATTCAGGCTTACACATTGTAGACTCAATCCCAGCAGTTAAACCAATGTTATATTTACCAACAGGTTGAAATTCATTTGGGATGGTAATTTGCATCCACATATCTGGTTGTTTACTTTGCCAATCTTGTTGTGCTGCGTGGTTATATAAAAATTGCCATTCGGGGTGATCTTTACAAAACCCCCAAGAAGTTTCTCCCCATTTTTGAGATAACAATTCAACATCGTATTTGTTTAATTCTATTACTGCTTTTACAAAATCTCTCGATCTAGCTCCATACCCTGAGTAAGTGTCAAAGGGGCACGATATTACAAATCTTGGTTTACTCATTAGTATATGATTTTATGATTTAAAAATTTTCCTTTATATTCGTTTGCATTTATCAATTCATATTTTTCTCTTGGTTCCCAAGTATCAAATAACTCATCAAATGCTTCAATTACTCTTTTACCTTGATGAGCTCCTGTGAGTCCCGCTTCATCACTCATAGCCCATTCTCTACCTGCTAATCCTCTTTCTTCTCTTTCTTCAGGTGATAAGTTATAAACCTCAATAATTCTTTCCATTGCATCTTCCCAAGCGCATCTATCATCAAAGATATATGGTGTTGGAGGTGAACCTTGGATTGATCTAGAAGTTGGATAAACTGGGAATGCCCATTTACCATGTTTCTTATAAGTTCCTCTATGGTTTGATGGGATATCTGCTGATGGTGTGAACCACTCTTCATTTTCATCAATAAATCTCATTTGATCTTGCATTCCACCTGTTGTGTTAGCAATGATAGGAGTACCTGCTAATATAGCTTCAGTTAATGTTAATCCCCACCCTTCATTACAAGTAAGTAAGATTTGACAGTCAGCTAAGTTGTACATATAATTTAATACTGGGGTATCTAGTCTGTTAAGGGAGAATTTAACGGCATTTGGATAATCTTCATCAAATAGGTATTCTTTAATTTTTCCTAAGTGTGTACCAGCATCTGTAACTAATTCGGTGTGCATTAGTAGTAAACATTTATCCGCTTTTTCTTTAGGTAAAGTATCTAAGAACGCTCTAAACGCTAACATAGTGTCTGGGATTTGTTTTCTTCTAATATTCCTTGAGTTATAAAATAATACAAAGTCATATTCCTTATCTCCTAAAGTATTTTTCTTCCATTCCAAGAATGAAGGATCATCTTTTGGGATGGGTTTGTAAATATTAGAATCTAAACCATGTGGTACATATTTAAAGATTTTAGGTTTATTAACATCTTTTAATACCAATTTATTGATGTTTACGGTTTGTTTTGATATACCCATTAGTAAATCACAAGCCTCGTAATAAGGTTTATTAAACATTGGTGCTGGGTAATCATCCCAAATATTTAGATAAGCGATTGGAATCGATTTTCTAAGTTCTTGTTCCATGTTCCATATATGCATAAAGTACCTTGGATCGGTAATTAACATAATGGCATCAGGTTTTTCATGTTGGATTATTTGTCTTAGGATTTGAGGTGTTCCATAATTATCTACTGGGTATATCATTACACTAGAGTCTTCAACTCCCGTCTCATTGTCTGTGTTAGTTGATAAATCAAGTCTCTTGCCTTTTTCGGGATGGTTAATAGCACCACCTAAGTTTACCCAATTGAAATGCTGGCAGGTTTTCATAATGATTTCCTTACCTACAGTAGCAACACCTGAATGTACCCTAATATCATCACATATCAGTAGTATCTTTTTTCTCTTATCCTTAGGGATATATTTGAAATCTTTATTCATAAGTTATAATTCTGTATTTATTTGATTAGTTACTTTTTTACGGAAATCTTCATCGGTAAGATACAAAAACAGAGAACGATCGGCGAGTTTTTGGAATGAAAACTTACGTTTTACACATTCTATCTTAAAATTATCGAATAGGTCTGTTTGTATTTTAACACTGGTTAATGTTTGTTCTTTTTTACTCATAATCTATGTTTGTTAATAAATGTTTATTTAATTTACGAAAAATGTTCACCGGCTCCACATAATTCTTTATCATTTCCAAAGGGGCAAAACCTGCAATTCCAAGCACTTGGTTGTTTTGGGTAATCCGTTTCCTTGATTTTACCACTAGCATTAAAACACTCATTAATAAAATCATTTACTGCTTTTTTAGCTCTACCTATCTTTATTTTCCCACTTGGAGGTGTAAATGTTTGAACTCGGTATGCTTGATGTGGTGATTTTAATTTATCGTCATCCCAATCTAATACTTTCCTTTTAACAATAAAGAATTCAATTTCAATATTGTCTATAGGAATGTTATATTGTTCAGCAAAGAATTGTTTGTATAAGAGTAATTGAAATTGTTTATCCTCATTTTTCTTATCTTGGTCTCTCCAACCTCGAGTACTGGTTTTTATGTCGATTATTTTGAATGTATTTGTCGCTTCATGGTACATGACAACGTCTAGATACCCCATGTATAATACGTTGGAATACATTTTATTTGGCGCAACTACGATTGGTATTTCACAACCAACTAAATGATAACCACGTTTGCTAAAATATGAGCTACGTTTTTTCTTAAACCAATTTAAGATACCAATACCATCCTCAAAGAACTCCCTCATTTCCACTGATGATGAGAAATGTTCGTTGTTATTTGATTTGTATTGTTTTTGATATTCCTCTATGAATTTTTCTTGGAATAGTTCTTCTAAGTTGATTTCATCGGCTTTAACTCCGCTTGTTTCATACATTACATCTAAATAATGTTGTATTACTTCATGGATGGCCGTTCCAAAAACGGTATGGATAGAAGAATTAAATCGTTTGATTTTGTCTTTATATTGAAGTTTCCAACGATAAGGACAGCCACGGAAGATACTCATTTGAGAAAATGATATATTCTTCTGATAGGCATAATTCACAGGTGAAGGTGGATTATCCTTTATATCTTTTACTATTTGTGGTAATTTATTCTTCTTTCCCATAACCATTATTTATTTTTATAACTCATCTAAACCTCTTTCTTCAAGTATATACATAATTCTCTCTAAATATAGAGTTAAATCCATTGCTTCTTCTTGGGCATGAGTTAACCAATCATTAATTGATAAATCAGTTCTTTCTAGAGTAGTATCATATTTCTTAATACCTACTTGAGATCTTGATTCAAATTTATTTTTAACTACTTGTACAAATGGGTCTCTCTTACCCATAACTTGGGTAGATGGCATTTTTGGATTTTTTGCGTCCATGATTTCTCTATCGCTCATTTTTTCGTGGTATTTGGATACTGAACTACCCATTTAATTGTGTTTTAAAACCCGTGGAAGTGAAATATACATCTAGGCAATTAAGTCTATCATCAGCATCAACCAACATACTAAGTGCTTCTTCAGCATTTTTATAAAAGTCTCCTGTTGAATGATCTCCAATACCGGATGCATTATTACCTAATAATTCAAGTGATAACATTGCTTTTGCTTTATCTGCCTGTGCAGACGTACGTAACATATTTACTAATTTATTCATTTTAATAACTGTTTGATTTTAATTATCATTTTATCCATTACTTCTACTCGTTTTTCTCCGTGGAAGAATAATAATTCTTCTTTACGAGCTGGTATTTTCAACCAAGGTTTTATATCCCTAGCTACCCCTGTAAATCCTAATTTATTATATACTTCGTCTATAGTTTCTAATGTACCATTAACATAAGTAATGGGTAACCCATCATAATATTCTCTATCCCAAAGTAGTGGGTTTAATACCGTTTCTTCGTGATAGGGTGCATAATATCCTGTATCCTTAAGTATTGTTGGATGATTACACATCCAATACCATTCCTCTAAAAATTCTATAGTATTTCTACCAGCTACATAATACCCAGTTTGTCTATATTGTTTATTTACCCTATTATACTGGTTTAGTTTAAATAATTCACTTATAGGATGTTCTAAGGTTGTACTTAAATCTTTGACATCCATCGCTCCTCCTCTACCTTCGTGATGTAGGTATTGGTAGATTCCCTCACCAAAATAAGGATATGGGGATGTGTGGTTGTAATAATTAAATATGTTTTCAACATATGGAGTTGCTATAGAATCACTATCTATATAAGCTACTACGTCAGCAAAATTTTCTAAGGCGTGTTTTGTTATCTTAGATTTTTGTATTAAGATATTGTATATTTCACGACTTGAACGGTTAACATAAAAATTATCATTTTCAGTTATATACCTATTGTCATTATTACCTAAGGGAACTTGATAATGGATAGTAATAACATTATGTATATTACATTTTTTATTACTATTAATTAGATATAAATAAATAGGCAAATCACTATATTGTCTAATGGATTTGATACAGGTAGACACGATATCAAAATATTTTTCATTAGCGTGAAGTATAAATGCTTTTTTCATGTTATTTTCCTAGTGATTTAATTTCTTTTTTATCTAATCCTCTATTCGTCAATATACGACTTATTTGTGTGGTATCCAAAAGAGTTATGTATTCTTTTGCTTCTTTACTTGAACATTGAAAATGATCTTTAATATGGTTAACTAGATCA